>ERZ831634.62-NODE-62-length-127597-cov-55.194132_pt1 | contig 127597 bp, 116 predicted proteins | sample MGYA00519953_ERZ831634 | MGnify/ENA primary metagenome ERZ831634 (study PRJEB31850, sample SAMEA3708718) | human gut metagenome | biome: human gut; feature: human-associated habitat; material: faeces | place: China | collected 2014 ... | reverse complement strand
TTTCAATTTCTTCCTTTATCAGACTTCCTACACTTGAAAAGTGCGAACATAAAAACAGTTTCATCAATATTCTCCTTTATATATAAATTCCGATTTGTCAATTTCATTAAATAAGAATTTCTTTCTTCAAAAAATATCACCATCTATTGCATCAAATAATTAATCTGCTGATGCGGATGACTTCTTCCATCTCGGTAAGCAGCTTTTCGGTGTCCCCGAGAAGCAGCTCTGCATCTTTTTCCACCAGTCCCGTCTTTTCGTACTTCCAGGTGAAGAACGGGCTTCCGTAGGAGGTAAAGAACAGTCGGTCCTTGTGGCTCTTCAAGAATGCCGGGATGCCGGTGGGGTCTATGGGCGCATCCGGGCGGAACGTGAACAGGATTCTTTCGTTTTTGCCCTTGATTTCCGTGATATACATGGCGTGCGCCCTTACCCGGATTAACGCGATGCGCAGCAGATTGTCCACGGATTTCGGAATGTTGCCGAAGCGGTCCAACAGTTCATCCTTCATGTCATCCCGTTCTTTTTCATTTTCAATGCTTGCAATCCGCTTGTAAATATCTAATTTCTGGGTTTCGTTTACAATATATTCCGGTGAAATAAAGGCGTCTACATCCAGATCCACGGTGGTGGCAAAATCCTCGATGGTAGGAATACCCTTTAAGTTCTTCACGGCTTCGTTTAGCATCTTGCAGTACAAATCGTAACCCACGGCTTCCATGTGGCCATGCTGCACCTTGCCAAGTAAGTTGCCGGCGCCCCGGATTTCCAAATCCCGCATGGCAATCTTAAAGCCGCTGCCCAGCTCCGTGAATTCCTTGATGGCTGCCAGTCTTTTTTCCGCCTCTTCCTTTAACATCTTGTCTCTCTTGTACATAAGGAAGGCATACGCCGTCCGGTTGGAGCGCCCCACACGGCCGCGGAGCTGGTAAAGCTGGGAAAGTCCCATATTGTCGGAGTCATGAATGATAATCGTGTTGACATTGGAAATGTCCAGACCCGTTTCAATAATCGTTGTGGAAACCAGCACGTCAATTTCCCCGTTGATGAAATCGTACATGATTTTTTCCAGCTCATGCTCCTTCATCTGTCCATGGGCAAAGGAAACATTTGCTTCCGGCACAAGCTGCTGGATAGCGGCGGCAATGTCCGCAATGTTGTTGACGCGGTTATACACATAATAAACCTGGCCGCCTCTTGCCATTTCCCGTACAATGGCTTCCCGCACCATTTCTTCGTTGTATTCGCAGACATAGGTCTGGATGGGCAGACGCTCGTTGGGCGCCTCCTCTAAGACACTCATGTCGCGGATGCCGATTAAACTCATGTGAAGAGTACGGGGAATGGGCGTTGCCGTCAGCGTCAGCACGTCCACATTTTCCTTCATCTGCTTGATTTTCTCTTTGTGCGCCACGCCAAAACGCTGTTCCTCGTCGATGATGAGCAGTCCTAAATCCTTGAACTGCACATCCGCCGACAAAATCCGGTGGGTGCCGATGACAATATCCACCATGCCTTTTTTCAAGTCGGTAATGGTCTTTTTCTGCTCGGCAGCCGTTCGGAAACGGGACATCATATCCACGCGCACCGGGAAATCCTTCATTCTCTGGGCGAAGGTGTTGTAATGCTGCTGGGCTAAAATGGTGGTGGGCACCAGATATGCCACCTGTTTGCCCTCCTGCACAGCCTTGAACGCCGCACGGATGGCGATTTCCGTTTTGCCGTAGCCCACGTCCCCGCAGATTAAGCGGTCCATAATTTTTCTGCTCTCCATGTCCGCCTTGGTGTCCGCAATGGCGGCAAGCTGGTCGTCCGTTTCCTCATAGGGGAACATTTCTTCAAATTCCCGCTGCCAGACGGTATCTTTCCCGTACTGATATCCCTCGGACTGCTGCCTTTTGGCGTAAAGCTCCACCAGATCCTTTGCCACCGTTTCCACAGCGGTGCGCACCCTCGTTTTGGTTTTCGTCCATTCCTGAGTGCCTAATTTGTTGAGCTTCGGCGTCTTGGCATCGGCGGAAGCATATTTCTGGATCACATCCAGACCCGTTGCCAGAATGTAAAGATTGCCGCCGTCGCGGTATTCTATCTTTAAGTAGTCTTTAACGACTTTGTCCACTTCTACCTTTTCAATGCCCCGGTAAATGCCCAGTCCGTGGCTCTCATGCACCACGTAGTCACCCACCTTAAGCTCGGAAAAGTCCTTGATTTTCTGCCCCTCGTACTTAGGTTTCCGTTTCTTTTTCTTCTGTCCGTTTCCGAAAATATCGCTTTCGGAAATCACCACAAACTTAAGCAGCGGATAGGCAAAGCCTTTTCCGGCATGTCCGTAGCAGGTTAAAATCTCGCCCTCCTGCACTTCCCGTTCGGGGTTGCCTGTAAATACAGCGGAAAGTCCTTCTTCCCGTAAATCCGCCGCCAGCCGCTCCGCACGGGTACGGGAGCTTGACAGAAGCAATACCCGGTACTTTTCTTTTTTGTACTGCTTTAAGTCCTTCACCAGCATTTCAAAGCTGTTATTATAAGAAGTGACACTCTGGGCGGAAATACTGAACGTTTTTTCCGGCTTTACCAGAGTCTTTTTCATTTCTATTGACGCAAGTGTCATAAACGGAGCCTTCCGGATACCGGCTGCCACCTTTTCCCAGCCGGAAAGCACGTCCATCTGCCCCGGCAGGATATAGCCCTTTTCCGCACGGTGGCTCATGCTTTCCCGAAATTCCAGCTCCACCGCTTCCGCCTGCTCCCGGATACGCGCTGGTTCGTCCAGGAAAAGACAGTGCTTTTCCGGCAGAAGTCCCAGCAGATTGGAAAGCTCCTCTTCCCCGTAAAAATAGCGGATATAGCCCTCGAGTACGGAAAGGTTTTTAAATTCCAGTACCTGCTCCCGAAGCTCCTTCACCTGCACTTCAATGCGGTGCGCCTCCTCCGACTGCATGTGGTCTCTGAAGATTTTGACCTGTTTTTTCGCCTCTTTTTCGATTTTGGCAATGCCGTCCCGCTGCATTTCTTCCGTCAGGACAAATTCCGCCGCCGGGAAAATGCGGATGCTGGACAACTGCTCCACGGAACGCTGGCTTAAAATGTCAAAGCTGCGGACGGAGTCCACCTCATCCCCCCAGAGTTCAATACGGTACGGGTTCTCCTCCGTTAAATCGAAAACGTCTAAGATGCCGCCTCTTACGGCAAACTGTCCCGGTGCTTCTACCTGGTAAGTCTTTTCATAGCCCATGTTTACCAGTCTTTTTGACACTTCAGTCATATCCAGGGTGCCGTGCTTGCTGATAGAAACGGTATCCCTGTCAATTTCCCACCTTGCCTGAGGTGTCATGAGTGCCGAAAAGGTTGTCACAATCGTAATGGGCTTTTTTTCCGCCAGTCTCCTAAGTACCTTGACACGCTCTGCGGTCAGCTTATTGCCGTGAATATCTGCCTGAAAGAAAATCAGATCCTTGGCAGGATACAGATATACATTGCGGTCGTAAAACTTATAGTCCTCATAAATTTCCCGGACTTTTAAGTCACTGTAAGTAACGATGACTTTACAGGGAAAGCCATCGCCCAGACCGTATATCATATGCAGTTTCTGTGACTCCACGCAGCCTGTCAGCGCAATGGATTTTTTATCCTTGTAAAGGATATTCCTGATTTCCTCGTATTCCGCTAATTCCCGCAGCGGTGCCAATAATGCCTGCATTTTACTTCTCCATACCCTTTATTTCTTTCCATTGAAGCGGTTCATGGCGCTTTCTGCGCCTTCTTTCATGATGACACGGATGGCGTCCGCAGCCTCTGCTGCCGCCTCGTCCATCACCTTCCGCTCCATGCCGGTAAAATGTCCCAGTACATAGTCTGCCAGGTCGTAACCGGCGGGCTTTTCGCCAACGCCCATTTTAATGCGTATAAACTCATCATGTCCCAAATGGGCAATGATATTCTTTAAGCCGTTGTGCCCGCCCGCACTGCCTTTTTTGCGGATGCGGATGTGACCGGGCGCCAGACTGATATCATCGGAAATGACAATGAGATTCGTTTTCGCATCTATTTTGTAATAGTCCAGAATTTCTTTCACACATTCGCCGCTTAAGTTCATGTAGGTAAGGGGCTTTGCCAGAATCACCTTTTCGCCGTCAATGTAGCCCTTTCCCACAAGACCCTTGTGCTTTTTTTCCAGAATATCTATTTTTTCCTGTGCTGCTAATGTTTCTATGACATCAAACCCGATATTATGACGGGTATTCTCATATTCTTTTCCGGGATTTCCCAGCCCTACGATTAAATACATGGGACGCCTCCTTTTTTACTCATAAGTATTTTTAGTATAGCACCGCAGGGAAAAAAGTTGCAAGAAAAAACTGCCGCGTTTTCACGCAGCAGTTTTACCCCATTTGTCTTCTCTAAAATCAGTCCTCTGTCGGTTCGGCAAGTGCTTTTTCGTAGCTCTCCAAAATAATCTTCTGGATGAAATCCCTTGTTCCGGAATTGATGGGATGTGCAATGTCACGGTACTCGCCGTCTGCGGCTTTTTTGCTGGGCATTGCGATGAACAGTCCCTTTTCTCCTTCAATCACCTTGATATCATGAACTACAAATTCATCGTCAATGGTAATGGAAACAATGGCTTTCATTTTTCCTTCTTTGGTTATTTTGCGAACCCTTACGTCTGTAATCTGCATTTGTCTTAGTAACCCCCTTTGCATGTCCCTTTTACGGGTTTAAACTACATATCTGTTGTCGCGCTCAATGACAATCTTGATTTCGTCCTCACCCTTATAGCAGGAATTTGCACGAATGGTATCATGGCTTTCCACAATGCAGTTTTCAATGTGTGTATTGTCCCCGATATATACGTCGTTTAAGATAATGGAATTCTTGATGTAGCAGTTGTTTCCGATGTAGCTCTTCTTGAACACTACAGAATCCTCTACCACGCCGTTTACGATACAGCCGCTGGATATCAGACTGTTCTTTACCTGTGCACCCACGTTGTATTTTGCGGGAGGAAGGTCATCCACCTTGGAATATACATCCGGGTACTGGTTAAAGAAATAATCTCTTACTTCCGGCTTTAAGAAATCCATGTTGGTGCTGAAATAATCATCCACGGATGCGATATTTCTCCAGTAATCATGAATTTTATAACCGTATATCTTCTTGATGTCCTTGTAACGGATAAGAATGTCTCTTACAAAGTCATATCTGTCTTCTTCCGCACATTTCTCCAGCATTTCGATGAGCTGACGACGGCGGATGACATAGATACCGCAGGATACGGTATTGGTCTTTGCCATCAGAGGCTTTTCTTCAAATTCTTCAATACGGCATTCTTCGTTCATCTTGATGGTGCCGAAGCGCTCTACATTGATATCCTCTTCCATGTCGCGGCATACAACGGTAATATCCGCTTTCTTGTTGATGTGGTATTCCAGAAGCTTTCCGAAATCCATCTTGTATACGCCGTCGCCTGACGCAATAATAACGTAAGGCTCATGACTGTTCTTTAAGAAGTGGATGTTCTGGTAAATGGCATCTGCGGTGCCTCTGTACCAGTTGCTGTTGTCCGCCGTCACAGCGGGGGTCAGTACATATAAACCGCCCTGCTTACGTCCGAAGTCCCACCATTTGGAGGAGCTTAAATGCTCGTTTAAGCTGCGGGAGTTGTACTGTGTCAGTACGGCAACCTTCTGGATATGGGAATTGGACATACTGCTCAATGCAAAGTCAATGCTGCGGTAGCTGCCTGCTACGGGCATCGCACTGCTTGCACGTTTCTGGGTTAACTCTTTCATACGATGGTTGTTGCCACCTGCTAAAATAATTCCGATTGCTCTCACTGTTATTCACCTGCCTTAATCAATGTTTTTCCGCTTGCGAGACTGGAATTCTCGTAATCATCTGCTGTGGTAACACCAAAGATTACGCTGTTCTTGCCCACTGTAATGCCGTCAGGCACCACGCTCTTTTCGCCAACAGTTACAATGCCGTGGTTGTAGATGTGAGGAGCCGTATCGTTTTCGGCTTCTTCGCCTACACCCAGCTTTACATTATCTCCGATAACAGTCTGTTCTGCTATAATCGCCTTATTCAGTTCACAGTTCTTCTTGATGACACTGTTGTTCATGATGATGGAATCCCTTACAACCGTGCCTTCACCGATGGTAACACCGCAGCCGATTACGGAGTTGTAAACCTGTCCGTAAATATTGGAGCCCTCACCGATGATGCTGCGCTCTACCACACTGTCCTTGGACAGGTACTGGGGAGGCAGGATTTCGCTCTTGGTGTAAATCTTCCAATATTCTTCGTAAAGGTTAAATTCGGGAACAATATCAATCAGCTCCATATTTGCTTCCCAGTAGGAATTTAAGGTACCTACATCCTTCCAGTAGCCGTGGAATTCGTAAGCATATAAAGGAAGCTGTCTTTCGTGGCAATAAGGAATGATATGTTTACCAAAGTCAAGTGCGGGCTGGTCAGCCATGGCAATGAGCGCCTCTTTTAAGGTCTTCCAGTTGAATATGTAAATACCCATACTTGCCAGATTACTTCTGGGGTTTGCGGGTTTTTCTTCAAATTCGTTAATCTTGTGGTTTTCATCCGCAATCATGATACCGAAACGGCTTGCTTCTTCCATGGGTACGGGCATAACCGCGATGGTAACTTCTGCATTGTTTGCCTTATGGAAGTCGAGCATTACTTCGTAATCCATCTTATAAATATGGTCACCCGATAAAATCAGGACATATTCCGGATTGAAGCTTTCCATATAATCGATGTTCTGGTAGATGGCATTTGCGGTACCGGTATACCATTCGCTGTTGCTGCTCTTCTCATAAGGAGGAAGAACGGTAACACCACCGATATTTCTATCAAGATCCCAGGGAATACCGATGCCGATATGGGTATTCAGTCTGAGCGGCTGATACTGGGTCAGGACACCGACCGTATCTACACCGGAGTTAATACAGTTACTTAAGGGGAAATCGATAATACGGTATTTTCCGCCGAAGGCAACTGCGGGCTTTGCTACTTTGGATGTCAGAACACCCAGGCGGCTTCCCTGTCCGCCAGCCAATAACATGGCTATCATTTCTTTTTTAATCATATCATCACCTCATACAACTAGTCTAAACAGATTAAAATGCTGCTCTCCCATTACATGTTAAAAGCATTATAGCACGTTTGTACCGGAATGGAAACAATTTTCTATGTAAATTTTACATTTTTATTTCCATTTTCTTCTTTTTTTTGTGTACTTTAACCATTATATATTTTACATATGTAAAATCCTTAGTTAATTTTTGATAGATAGCATTTACCATTTGTTTTTTCAGCCGTATGTGCGTATAATATAAATATCTCATTGAACATTCGTATAAGACTGTTCAAAATTAAAATAGGAAGTGCGACTATGTATCAAATTGATTTTAATCATCCGATCCATATTTACTTTGTGGGAATCGGCGGCATCAGCATGAGCGGACTGGCGGAAGTCTTACGTGAAAAAGGCTTTCAGGTTTCCGGTTCCGACAGACAGGCCTCTCCCCTCACCAAATCCCTGGAGGAGAAGGGCATCACCGTATTTTACGGTCAGCGTGCCGCCAACATTACTCCCGATATCGACTGCGCGGTATTTACCAGCGCCATTCATCCTGACAACCCGGAGTATATAGCTGTTCACCAGCTGGGCATCCCCTGTCTTTCCCGTGCGGAACTTTTGGGACAGATGATGAAAAACTATGAAACCCCTATCGCCGTAAGCGGTACCCACGGCAAGACCACCACAACCTCCATGATCTCGGAAATCCTGCTTTCCCAGAACATGGATCCCACCTTATCCATCGGCGGTATTTACAAATCCATCGGCGGCAATATCCGTGTGGGCCACTCCGGCTTCTTTGTGACCGAGGCATGCGAATACACCAACAGCTTTTTAAGTTTTTTCCCGAAAATCGGTATTATCCTTAATATAGAAGAAGACCATCTTGATTTCTTTAAGGATATCAACGATATCCGGGCTTCCTTCCGCCGTTTTGCCGAGCTTCTTCCCGCAGACGGCTCCCTGATTATCAACCGTAAAATCAGCAATCTTACGGAAATTACGGAAGGGCTGCCCTGTAAGGTACTTACCTTCGGCCTTACGGACGATGCCGATTATTTTGCCACGAACATATCCTACGACGAAATGGGTTGTCCGCTGTTTACGGCGCATTTCCCGGACGGAAGCACCCTGCCCGTGCACTTAAGCGTACCGGGTGAACATAATGTGCTGAATGCACTGGCTTCCTTAGCCTTGTCCGACATACTGAAGCTGCCTGCAGAGCTTTCCGCAAAGGCACTTTCCTCTTTCCATGGAACGGACCGCCGTTTTGAATACAAAGGAAAGATTGGCGGCGTTACCATAATAGATGATTATGCACATCATCCCACAGAAATTACCGCAACCTTAAAAGCCGCCGCAAAATATCCCCACAATACCCTCTGGTGCGTATTCCAGCCCCATACCTATTCCCGCACCAAGGCATTTTTGAAGGATTTTGCAAAAGCTCTTTCCCTGGCGGATAAAGTGGTGCTGGCAGACATCTATGCCTCCCGTGAGACGGATACCCTTGGCATCAGCTCCAAAGATTTACTCCGCGAGCTGAAAAACTTAGGCTGCGACTGCTACTATTTCCCGTCATTTGATGAAATTGAAAATTTTTTACTGCAAAATTGTATCAACGGTGACCTGTTGATAACTATGGGGGCCGGAGATGTACTGAAAATCGGGGAAAACCTCCTCGGAGAATAGTTGTCCACATTATCCACAATGCTGTTCCTTCGAAAAGGGATTCGGCATTGTGGATATTTTTGTGTTTCCTGTGGATAAATTACCCTGTAAAAACCGTGTAAAATTGGCACTTTTATTTTTCTATCCACAATATCCACAGTATCCACAATGTCCGGAAAACCCAGTATTTACAAGGGTTTGCGGAAATGGGGCTATTTCCTTTTTGAAAAAGATATGTTATACTTTGACATGCGAAATGAGGAAATCAGGACAGGTGAGAAAATGGGTCAGTTTACTATTTACAGGGAAGACGTACCGGGTGTAACGCTTCTTTCCAACTCTTTTATTGACAATTACATGAAGGATGCAAATGATGCACAGCTTAAGATTTATCTTTATCTGCTTCGCAGGCTGGGCTCCGGTCAGGCTGCCAGTGTGTCTGAAATTGCGGACTTCTTTAACCACACGGAGCGTGAAGTGCTGCGTTCTTTGAAGTACTGGGAAAAGTTAAAGCTTTTAGCCATCGAATATGACGAGAGCAAGAATGTATCCGGCATCCGCTTTTTAAAAGGAACGGACGAGCCTGTTACCGTTGCAGCTCCCGCTGTTGCTGCGGCTACGGCTGTTGTTTCAGCTACGGCTATTATCGAAAAAGCAGAAGAAACGCCTGCTGAAAAGACCGACCCTTACAAGAAGCCGTCCTACTCCGCAGACCAGCTTTCTGCGTTTAAAAATAAAGAAAACATCCGTCAGCTCTTTTTTATTGCGGAGTCCTACATGGGCAGACAGCTCAGTGTGTCCGATATGAAGTCCATTCTGTATCTGTCGGACTGCCTGCACTTCTCCGATGATCTGATTGATTATCTGCTGCAGTACTGCGTGGACCGCGGCAAAAAGGATTTCAAATACATAGAGGCGGTTGCCTTAAACTGGGCGCAGTCCGGCGTGACGACCCCCAAGCAGGCGGAAAAATTTGCCGCCAAATACGACAAATCCGTTTATACTATTATGAAGGAGTTAGGTAAAAACAATACTCCCACCAAGAAAGAATTAGAATACATCATACGCTGGACAAAGGAATACGGCTTCTCCCAGGACATCATTGCCATTGCCTGCGAGCGTACCGTGCTTGCTACGGACAGCCACCGTTTTGAATATGCCGAGGGCATTTTAAGCAACTGGAAAAAAGAGGATGTGCATCACAAGTCCGACATCCAGCGCATTGATGCCCAGTACCAGAAGAGCCGCCAGAGCAGAGGCACCTCTTCCGCTGCTTCCTCTTCCCAGGTTTCTTCCAACCGTTTCAACCAGTTTCCCCAAAGAGACTATGATTATGATGCATTGGAAGCAATGTTATTAAACAGTAAATAACTGTCCCGCTTTGGACTGTAACCCATAACCGTTTCGGGCAATACCCTATAACTGCTTCGGGGCAGTAACCCATAAACCGCAGATAAGGAGAACACCGTGAGCCTCACGAATTCCCAATACGACGCTATTTTGCGTGAATACGACGCCATACAGTTAAAAAACGAACGTCTTCTGTCCGAGAGAAAGGCAGAAATTGCGGACAGGCTTCCCGCCTATGAGGAGCTGACGAGCGCTGCCGCTTCCCTTTCCGTTTCCTACGGAAAAAAGATGCTTTTGAACGGTCAGGGCAATATGGCGGAATACCATGAAAAAATGCAGGACATTTCCCGTAAAAAAAGAGAGCTTCTGCTTGCAAATGGGTATCCGGAGGATTTCCTTTCTCCCATCTACGACTGCCCGGACTGTAAGGACACCGGTTTTGTAAACGGCGAAAAATGCCACTGTCTGCAGAGCCGCATCATCAATATACTTTATAGTAAAAGTAATCTGCAAAAAGTTCTGCAGGCAGAAAATTTTTCCGTTCTTTCCTATGATTATTACAAAGGAGAAGATTTACAGAATTTCAAGAAGGCAGTGGAAAACAGCCTTTCCTTTGTCCGTAATTTTGACACAGAATACCAGAACCTTCTGTTTTACGGTTCTGTAGGCACCGGCAAGACATTTCTTTCCAACTGCATTGCTTACGAGCTTTTACAGCACGGTTATTCCGTAATTTATTTTTCCGCTTCCGGTCTGTTTGAAATGCTTTCCAAACAGTCTTTTTCTTCCAGTGAAAAAGAAGTACTTTACAAGACCCAGGAAGACTTGTACAATTGTGACTTGGTGATTATCGACGATTTAGGTACCGAGCTTACCAATGCTTTTACGAACACACATCTTTTCTCTATTCTGAACGAAAGAAGCCTTCGTAAAAAGCCTGTTATCATCTCCACCAACCTGAGCCTGGAGGGCTTGAAGGAGCGTTATTCGGAGCGTATTTTCTCCCGTGTGACCAACGCCTTTACCTTCCGCAAATTATCCGGCTCAGACATCCGTATGCGTAAGAAATTTACAAATTCATAAATGTATTCAAGAAAGAGAGGATTATTTTCATGCCAAACCGAGAAGAAAAGCGCAATTTGGAAACCATTCCCGTTGGAAGTCTGGGCATCATTGCCTTAAAGAGCTGCCAGCCTTTAGGTGAAAAAATTGACAAATATCTGGTAAAGTGGAGAGGAGAACGCGAAAGCGAGCACAAGGAAAGCCTTGCTTTTTCCGGCTATCAGCGTCCTTCCTATCTTATCAAAACCAACGTACCCCGTTTTGGTTCCGGCGAAGCCAAGGGTACCATTTTAGAGTCTGTCAGAGGCGACGACTTATATCTGTTAGTGGATGTAGCAAACTACAGCCTGACATATTCTCTTTGCGGTCATGAAAATCATATGTCTCCCGATGACCATTATCAGGACTTAAAGCGTATCATCGCCGCTGTCGGCGGTAAGGCAAGAAGAATTACCGTTATCATGCCTTTCTTATATGAAAGCAGACAGCATAAGCGTACTTCCCGTGAATCCCTTGACTGTGCCCTGGCTCTGCAGGAGCTGGTCCGCATGGGTGTTGACAACATCATTACCTTTGATGCCCATGACCCCCGTGTGCAGAATGCAATTCCTCTGCACGGTTTTGAAACCGTTCAGCCCGCTTATCAGTTTATCAAGGGTCTGTTAAGAAATGTAAAGGATTTGCAGATTGATGCCGACCATATGATGGTTATCAGCCCGGATGAAGGCGGTATGAGCCGTGCTATTTACATTGCAAACGTTCTTGGACTGGATATGGGTATGTTCTACAAGCGCCGTGACTACACAAAGATTGTAAACGGACGCAACCCCATTGTTGCCCATGAGTTCTTAGGCACCAGCGTAGAAGGCAAGGACATGATTATCATTGATGATATGATTTCTTCCGGCGAAAGCGTACTGGAGGTTGCTGCCGAATTAAAGGAGCGCAAGGCAAGAAACATCTTCGTATTCTCTACCTTCGGTCTGTTCACCAACGGTCTGGACAAGTTCGACAAGGCTTACGAAGAAGGCATTATTACCAAAATTTTAACCACCAATCTGGTTTATCAGACACCGGAGTTGCTTTCCAAAGACTGGTACATCAGTTGTGATATGAGTAAGTACATCGCTTACATCATCGATACCTTAAACCATGACTCTTCCATCAGCGATTTATTAAATCCCAATGAAAGAATTCAGAACATCGTAGCACGCTATCGTACCGGCGAACTGTAATCAAAAACCCCCTCATCCTGACGGTGAGGGGGTTTTAATCAGATCTTAAACATCTCTACTGTATCATGCAGGTTTTCCGCAATGCTCCGGACATCCTTCGCCTTGTCGGAAATGTTGCCGATGATGTTGTTGACTTCGGTAGCGGATGCGGAGGTTTCTTCCGTAGCGGCTGCGTTTTCTTCGGCAATGGCGGTCAGGTTCTGTACCACATCCACCACATTGACACGGGCGGTATCCATCTTTGTCGTATAATCGGAAATGGTGGTGATACCCTTGATGGTTACTTCAATGCCACGGAGTACATCTTCAAAAATCTCTCCTGCCTTGTCCACCTTGGTATTCTGCTCTTCCATGACGTCTTTGACTTCTTCCATGGTATGTACGGCTTTTTCGGAGTCATTTATCAGGGCGCTGACAATGTGCTCAATGGTCTTGGCTGACTCATTGGACTGCTCCGCCAGCTTCTGAATCTGGCTTGCGACAACGGCAAAGCCGCGTCCCTGCTCCCCAGCCCTTGCCGCTTCGATGGAAGCATTCAGGGAAAGCAGATTGGTTTCGGTTGCAATGGAAGTAATGAGTGCGGTTGCTTCTCTGATTTTGAGTGCGGACTCATTTGTGGTATTGGTCTGTCTGGAAATAATCTCAATCGCCTCTTTGGTCTTGCGGTTGATTTCCGTCAGGTCCGCCAGTGTGGAGTTGGCCTCAGAACCCAGATTTTTAATCACATCTGTATTGTTATGCAGTCTGCCTGCCTCAGAGGCGGTTTCTTCTACCATATTGCCGATGGTGATAACACTTTCGGTTGCCTTCTGGGTTTCTCCCGCCTGGGATGTAGCGCCCTCTGCGATTTCCGAAACCGCTTTTTCTACCTGGATAACCGTTTCGTAAGTTTCCTCCGAGTCCTTGCTCAGCACATCGGATGTGGCAAACAGCTCTTCGCTTCTTTCCCGGATATCCAGTATCATCTTTTCCATCTGCTCCCGCAGTTTTCTGATGGAGCGGCTCATGTCGCCGGTTTCATCATTGCGCCTGCTAAAAATATCTTCTTTTTCGTCCTTGGTAAAATCCATGTCGGCAAAGCGGTTTACCATGCCGGTAATGGTCTTGATGGGACCGGTCACTCTCTGTGCATAGAGAAGACCAATTACAATAGCCAGTACTTCAATGATGCAGGTAATGATAATACCCTGGATTGCCATGTTCCGGATAGGCTTCAATACTTCTGCTTCATCCGCGGAAATAACCAGAATATAGGCATTGGTACTGCTTACATAATAGGAAGCATATTTGACAGCTCCCTTAAAGTCATAGGTAACTACATTGGCTGCTACCTTTTTACCGGCTTTTAAATCCTGTACCAATGACTTTACTACGCTGTTCTCGACGGATTTACCGATTTTATCTGCAGTGGGATGGTATAACATGGTTCCTTCTGCGTCCACTAAGTATGCATAGCTGGAAGAGATGCCCTGTAAGCCTACCCCATTCAGTAAATTTGCAAGATATCCCGGGTCGGAGAGCTTGTCCTCCTGACCTTCCAGCTCTTTGCCGTAGGCCTCTGCGATATCCAGCAAATAATTCTGTGTAACGTTTACGATTTGCTTTCTGCCATTGGAAATCAGTACCACTAAGAGCAATGCCGCTACGCAGACTACAATTCCGATGGTCAATGCCGTGATTTTGGTTTTAATGGAATGAATTTTCTTTTTTTTCTTCCCCATATCCAAAATTCTCCTTTCAAGTGATGTACCGATTATACCATTTTTTGATTATTTTGTATAGTATTTTGCCGTTTTTATGTGTTTAATTGTAAAATCTTAACAAATTCTATACTTTTTACACATGATTTTGTGTGTTGCATTTTTTGTGCATACATGTTATAGTATCAAATTGCATTACCGTGTGTTCGAGACCTTCCACACGTAAAACAAAACTAAAGGAGAAAATCAATGAAAAACAAAAAAACACTCTATCTTGTCCAGGCTGCCATGATTGCAGCTCTTTATGTGGTGCTTACCTTGCTTGCCAACGCTTTCGGCTTAGCTTCCGGCGCCATCCAGATTCGCCTTTCGGAAATGCTTTCCGTACTTCCCTTTTTTACCCCCGCCGCCATCCCCGGTCTTTTCGTAGGATGTATGCTTTCCAATTTCATTACGGGTGCATGCCTGTTGGATATTGTTTTAGGAAGCTTTGCCACCTTAATCGGCGCTGTGGGTGCTTATCTGGTACGCAGGAATAAATGGCTGGTACCCATTCCCAATATTGTTTCCAACACCATTATCGTTCCCCTTGTTTTGATGTTCGGCTACCATCTGGAGGATGCCTTCTGGTATCTTGCCCTCACGGTCGGCATCGGCGAAATCATTTCCGGCGGTGTGTTCGGCATGATTTTACTTTTTACGTTAAAAAAATATGCCGCCCGCATTTTCCGGACGGCATAAAAGCCACACTGTTACTGTTCATATTTCATATAGGTGATAAAGGCGTTTCCGTTTTTGGCAAACCAGTCGGTGGCGTCGTTCATGCCCATCTTGGCAAGGGTTCCTTTTGACGGATTCATAATGACTACATTGTACTGGTTAAAGCCGGTAATCAGCACGGCACTGCCGTCATTTAAGCATGCCAGCACCGGAATATCCCGGTTTACATAATACAGCACGGAGTCTAAGGAGCAGCCCTTTAAGTCTAAAACCTGGGCATCGCTTAGGTTCTCCTCCAGCAGGGAGTAGATGTTTTCGCCCCGGTCAAGCCAGTATTCCGTATTCCGGGTAATGCCTTCCTTCTTTAACATGACATTCAGGCAGACAGCCAGACTTGAGGTCTCTTCTGTGCTGCTTTCTGCCTTGATGGACATAATCTGGTTTTTCACGGCACGGTTGCCCCGCATCCAGACATAATCCCCCGCCTTGTTTATTACCACACCGCTCAGTTCTTCGGCAGCTTTCACGGCTGCCGCCGCTTCCTTATATACACCGGCGCTGCCATCCGGCTCATACACATAAAACGCACCCTTTTCCTCTGCCTCGGGAAGCACTAAATCCCGGGAACCCTCGTACATGATTTCCTTGGTGTTTCTTACTTGCAGCGCTTTCCGGTCGATTTCCTTTTTCACCGCAATCTGCACATATTTTCCGTAATTTTCCGTAACAACAGTGCTGATGGTATTTTTGCCCACCGTTTCTTTGGTGCTGCTCATGATGTGCTCCTGCGTGGTTTCCGTAAAGCCGCCGCTCTCCGTTTTCAACACTCTGTCGAGGGTAATCTGTCCGCCGTTTATGCTGCACGCCGTCACATAAATATTGTCCTGGCTGTACTTCTTTAAGACAATGCCCTTGGCGTTGCAGATGGAAACAGTATACATGGGGAAAGTGACTCTTCCGGCATTATCCTTTATGATGTCCTCCCTGCGGGCGATGCCGTAAATCAAATCCTCTTCCATGAAACCAAGCGGCAGGATATATTCATCCGTCCCGGCATTGACGGTTATTTTTTTCCGGGTGCCGAAATCCATAAGGGTCAGCCCGGTTGCCTCATACAGGCTGCCACCGGTCTGCCATACCGCAATCCGTCCGCTGTCCGATACCCACATGCTGCCCTGTTCCACATCCGCCAGCAGATAGCTGCAGGTCATTTCTTCCAGATTGATTTCCAGAACCGCATTGTCGAGCCTGGTATACAGATAGCCCTCTCTATTCAGGTAGAGAAGCTCATCCAGCTCCGCTTTCAGAATACGGTAATTACCGTTATAAGGGATATACAGTTTTTCTTCCACTGTATTATAGCTGCTGTCATAATTGTAAACCTGTACGCCCACTTCCCCTTCGTGGCTGCCTCTGTCCATATAGCCGGCTACCGCAAACTGGATGTTGCCGCCCTCGTCAATATTTAAGACACGAATGTCATGATTGGTGTCCATCTTACGTGCATCCGTGTATTCATCCTTGTAAAAGCCGAATACCACCGTCATTTTATTGGTGGTAACGTTATAGGAATACAGTCTGTCCTGCACTACAAAGGCAAAAATATTGCCATCCTCGCTTTCATAAATCGGCAGATTCTCATCTGCAATGCCGATGACGATCTTGTCGTTTACATAGATATCCGACTCCTCCTGCAGAATACTGTTCATGGTGCGATTATAATCGAGCAGGTAAATACGATCCGTAGTATAACGGAGCCGGTAGTACTCCTCCACATAAAAATAGGAGGTCTGCTTGCCGGAGCCGGTGCTTACCACATAATGAGCGGTAACGACCGCCGTCTGGGAAGCGATTTCCGTAATCTGGTAAACCGGGGAAGTGACCTTCTTCACTTCCAGATTGCCCCAGGTTACCTGATTTAAGCTGCAATGGATATCCACCTTATGCAGGGTGCTGTTGTCCCCGGTGGAATTGGTTTCCATATATTTGGCAAGGTCCTGTGCCTGCTCTTTGTCAAAGGTCTTGTTGTTAAAATCCCTGGCAAAGCTTAATTTATCGTAGGCATGGTAGTCCGTTCCCCACACCAGTCTGGTGTAATAATGCGCCGTGTTGCCCGTGTCCAGTGTCAGAAGCAGCACCATTTCGTATTCTTTGCCTGTTTCCAGCAGGTCCTTGGCGGTCAGCGTACCGGAAATGCCTGCTGCCGTAGTCTCATAGTCCGTAACCTCGGTGCTTTCAATCAGCCTTTCCCCATCCACGCTGCGCACTTCAAACACAAATTTCTGCACCTTGTCGCCGTAGGTGTCCACAAAAAACTGCGTGCTGCGGTTCTCGTCCAGCACGGTAATAGTGTCCCGCATGAACGTAGTATCCATGGGATTTACATAGCCGTGCATTTCGTTGTAACGGATGTCGCCCATGCCCATGTAGACCACCGGGAACTTCGGCTCCTCCATATCCATGGTCATATCGTTGGTTCCCGTGTTTAGCAGCCGGGAAAATATAAACAGTGATGCGACAAACACAACCATGAATACCGCCCACTTGATAATTCCTTTTTTCATTCAGCCTGTTCCTTTCCCAAAAGCTTCTGCAGTGTCGGCTGCACATGCAGAAATGCGGTTACTTTTTCCACATCCTCCGATTTTTTACGGATGCCGTTTTTCTTCACCGCTCTGATTAAAATGTTTTTCGGGGTATGCTCCATATCGATGAACTCCAGAATCTGTACCTCGTAGCCCATTTCCTCCAGCATATCCGCACGCAGGGCGTCCGTCATAAGGGCAGCCATGCGCTCCCGTATCAGTCCGTATTTCAAAACGGGCTGAAGCTCCTTGCAGGAAATCTGCCGGTTCAGCTCATGCTGACAGCAGGGCACCACCATAATGACGCCTGCATTCCATTTTACCGCTTTTTCTATGGCGTAATCGGTTGCCGTGTCGCAGGCATGGAGTGTCACCACCATGTCCACCTTGTCATCGCCTTCGTAGGAGCTGATGTCGCCCCTCTCAAAATGCAGGTGCTCGTAGCCGTACTGCTCTGCCAGCCTGTTGCAAAGGGCAATCACATCCTCCTTCAAATCCAGACCCGTAATCTCCACTTCGTATTTCCGAAGCACATGCAGGTAATAATACATGGCAAAGGTAAGGTACGATTTTCCGCATCCGAAGTCAATGATGCGCACCGGTCTGTCTGTTGGAAGCTTACGCACAATGTCCTCGATAAATTCCAGATAACGGTTAATCTGGCGGAACTTATCGTACTTCGCCTTTACGATTTTGCCCTCCGGGGTCTGCACGCCGAGTCCCACTAAAAAGTCCACGGGCTTGCCTTCTTCCAATATATAATGCTTCTTTCGGTTGTGCTCCGCAATCTCCAGACCTGCCGGCAGGTTTTCGTTCGCGTTCTTTTTGCCCACTCCCGGCGTCATTTTCTTCTTGATTGTCATTTTTCCTTTTTTGCTCACCAGCACGTAGGCGGAAAAGTCCGGCGTGGTAAACTCCGCCTGTTTGAATGCCTGCATATCCTGTGTGAGCTGCTCCGCCAGCCTGTCCGGCACCAGATTTTCATGGAACACCTTGGTCCCGATAAAGTTGGTGCGCTGATACACCGCCTCTCCTTTTAAAAGAATGGGATGTACGGTGATTTTGCTGCCCTTTTCCTTGTCAATGGGATTGCTGAATACGGCATTCTGCAGTCCGGCTTTTTCTATATCCTTTATCAAATCCAAAAATTCCTTCATGGATGTATCCTCACAAAACAATAGTCATAGTGTTCCCTCATCCCCTTTGGCCGAAGTACCCACTATGACTATATTCTAATGATTTTGCCTGAAAACCTCAACTAAAATTTTATAAATCCTTTTCGTCCGCTGTGGCGCCGTTTGTAAACCTCATAATACAGGATAAGCAGTACCATATCCTTTATCCATTCCCATTTTTCCGGGGAAGTATTCACATCTTCTCCTCTTTCCTCTTCCTCTCGCTTCAAAATAGCGACAATGCTGTCTCCCAGACGGTAAAGCTGCCACTTGTCGGGGTATTCATCATAAAGCAGGCTGCCCTCATAATCCACTTTATCCAGGACCTCGGCAATCCTCTTCTGCAGCATCTTCGCCTGCCCGGGATACATCTGCTGCAGGTATTCCAAATCACGCAGGACGGTGCTGTCCTCCTTCATCAGGCAGGGCTGTGGGTATGCCATGTAAAAAGGCAAAATTCGGTTGGAAAAGTCCATATCTGACACTTCCGGTCCCTTTTCTCTTATGATATGCAGATTGCGGGGCGGTGTTCATAGCCGCCTGCCGGTTTCTTCTCCCGAAAGCATTTCTTTTCCGATACAGTTATGCATCTTCCGGACGTGGTTATTGCTCCCTCGGGTAATAGTTATAGATAGCCTCTTCCGTTATATACTGACACATCTGTCGCAAAGAAGGTACCACATCCTGCCGGTTATCCTTATCTACACGATATGACTCATCCCCCTGCGCCATGCAGGTCAACATGTACCGGTTGATGTCCGGGGAATAATGCACCTTGTCCATGTAAAGGTTCAGATTGCACACAATGTCCGTGTCCGTCTGGAAATAATAAATCTCCACATTGTCATAGGAAAGAAGTGTCCGCAGAGCCTCATCCAGCATATAGCAGTACTCGGAAAGTTCGCCCTGTCTGCAGGTATCGTCCCACATGAGCAGCGAGTACGGCGGGAAGAAAACCGTATAAAGGGTATCCGGGTGGGACTTAATTTCTTCTGCTATCAAAGCTATATTGGCTGCAATGGTTTCCTTGTCAGGCGCGCTTTCCTCGCTCTGTACATAAGGTCCCTCGTAGGCTTCCATGGCTTTTGCCGGACCGAAGGTTTTGTCCTCCGACCAGTCGTAGGCATGTCCTCCCGTATTTTTATCCGCAAAAGAATACGCCAGCATCAGCGGAATTTTCTTTAAGAGCACGTCCTTATTAAAAAGATACGCGCCGTCATCCAGAATTGTTTCCGTATACAGGTAATTCGGGCTATATTGTGACACCACCGTCACTTCACATGGCATTTTCAGGGCAAACAAATCCAGTCCGTAAAAAACTCTCTTAATGTCCTGCTTTTCATGTGCTTTTTCCAGATAATACATAAGGTCCGCCGTGGAGCCGGAGCCTTTCACCACCTTCAGGGTTTTGATGCCGTAGGCATTGTCCAGATAGCTGCTGTCGCAGTTTTCCACCACAGAAGAACCCAAAAGCACACTGTCATAGGAAAAATGCCGGATGGAGCCGATAACCTGGCTTTCCCTTTCAAACAGCACCTCCTTCATGCCGGGCAGAGGTCCGTGGTACTGGTAAAAGGGGTCAAACAAAACAGTAATTCCCGCAACAAGAAGGAGCCCTGCCGCAACCCACAATATGAAGTTCTTCAAAGCTTTTTTACCGGTAAGCATTTTATTCTTCCTTTACTGATACGGTTAAAAGTTAAAATACAAAAACGTGCTGACCTGGGAGAGGGACACAAATCCCCAGAGAAAAACAATCGCCAGCAGAAATGCACCCTTTTTCGTGCGTGCCTTCGCTTTTATCCATTCTCCCGCCTCTTTTCCGTAAGCAAAAAAGAAGCTGACGGCAAGCATAAGACCAATCATAACAAAGTAAAAAACAGGCAGATACTGCGGTGCTTTCAGGGTAAGCGCCTTTATGATAATAAAGTTCTCCGGTACCTGCAGCGCCGCACCGATGCCGTTTAGGAAGGGCTTCGGCGCCGTGAACAGATTACGGTAAAAATATCCCGCCTGCAAAAGGGTATTGCTACGGAACATAATCAGGGTCAGGAACCAGAATATCTGGGTAAAAAAGACATTGATCTTCCGGCTCCTGAACCGAAGCTTCGGGAACAGATTTTCCCACACAATGGCAACCCCGTGCATTATGCCCCACAGAATATATGTCCAGTTGGCGCCGTGCCAGATGCCGCTGACCAAGAATACCAGAAACAGATTCAGACACTTTCTTGCCTTGCCCTTCCGGTTGCCGCCGAGAGGAATGTATACATAAGCGGTTAAAAAACGTCCCAGTGTGACATGCCAGCGTTTCCAGATATCCCGGACGGAATCCGCCTTGAAGGGGGAACGGAAATTCACCGGCAATTCAAAGCCAAACATTCTGCCGATGCCGCGCGCCATATCGCAGTAACCGCTGAAATCGAAATAAAGCTGGAAACCGTAGCACAAAATCGTAATAAGCCCCGTCCAGAAATCCAGATAATACTGCACCACGCCCACCACATCAAACACAGAGTTCACAAGCAGCGCCAGCACGTCAGCCAAAAGTACTTTTTTTCCAAAGCCCAGTACAAACAGTGCCACGCCGTCATAAAACATTTCCCAGTCCGGCTTCCTGTTTTTCCTTGCCTGCAGCGTCGGAATAAATTCACTGTGCAGTACGATGGGGCCCGCAATCAGCTGGGGAAAGAAGGTTACAAAACAGGCATAGTCCAGCAGACTGTAGCAGGGCGCTTCTCCCCTGTAACGGTCCACCACGTACGAAATCTGCTGGAACGTGAAAAAGCTGATACCCAGCGGCAGTGCAATTTTTTCTATCTTCCAGTCCGTATGAAAGAAGAAATTGCAGTTGTCCACGAAAAAATTAAAATACTTAAAATAAAACAGCAGTCCGATATTGGCAATAAGTCCCAGAGTTAGAAGAAGCTTCCGGCTTCTTCCATGCACCATGGCCGCGCTGATGCCCTGATTGACAAGCAGGCTGCCCACTAAAATAAGCAGATACCATGGGTTATAATAGCCGTAAAACCACAGGGACATGCCCACCAGAAACAGCTTTGCCCAGGCAGGATTTTTGAATTGTTGCAGCCCGTACCAGCCAATCAGACAAAGCGGCAGGAAGAGCGCTATGAATATTGTGGAGTTAAATAACATATCAGTCCCTTTCTTCCTTTTCCGCCACAGCCATGCCGATGCCCATGACAAGGTACATCTGGCTGATGTTCATCATCTGCTCAAAACTGAAAATATTGTGCAGGGTATAGCATAAAACGGCAAGCCCGCAGGCTTTTGCCAATGTTTTCTGCTTCCGGGAAAACAAAGTCCCCACGGCAGAAATAATCATGGCGGCAAAGCTCAACAGCCCCATGAATCCGGTATTTACCAGGACAGTTATCCACTCTCCATGGGCATTGGTAAGTCTTTTATCCCCAAAAGTCGCCCTGACTTCCGCAAGCAATGTGGAATTGTCGCTCTGGTACAGGTATGCCGCCATGGAGTCCGGTCCCACGCCAAAGAGCCGGTGTCCGAAATTCTGTGCCAGAAATGTATGGATACCGATGCTCCAGGTTGCCCCGCGGGAGCTTCCCCATGAAGTATTGAAGGTAAACAGGGCGTTGCCGTCAAGCGCCGGTATTACGCCCGGGTGTGTCGTATTGAAAATCAAAAGACCGATGTAAAGAACCAGCGCCGCAGCGGAAAGTCCCGTCAGTATCTGCCAGGCTCTGTAGGTCCAGACAATGCCCCTGTCCGCTGTTCCCGTCAATTTATTGTCACAGTGATTTTCCACCGTTTTTGTCCATCCATTGGCACAGTTATTCTTTCTTATAAACAAGAAGAAATACAAACACAAAAGCAGCACGCCAAAAATCAGCCCCCACGGCTTCCCAGTCAGGAAAAGATAACCGGCAGTCTGGTATTTGTTCCGTTCCGGGAACAGATGCTGCAGGGCAAAAAGCCCCGTAAGGGAAACACAGAACAACAGCAGAAGCTCAATAAAATGACACAAGCCTTCCTTTTCTTTTCCGGCAAAGAAGCCCAGAATGAGCGTCATGGCTGCCAGCACCAAAAGACCGCTGTCGCTGCCCTGGGAGACACCCGTGGCAAAGCCGATAACAACCGCAATACCGCTAAACACCGGCAGAACACGATACAAAACGGACACCGGAGCCTGCTGCGCGGACCTGCTGCCCGGCAGAACTTTCTCCCGGAACAGGAAAATACCGCAGCATACCGGGAACAGCACCGACCAGTAACCGCAGTACCAGTTAATATTGCCGATGGTGGAGATAAATCCCGGCCCGCTGCTTTCCATGTGCAGGGGATTGACCCCGTAACGGTTTAAGAGTCCTAAAAGAAATACCACCGTGGATGCCGAAAGCATCATCCCGATGCCTGCCTTTGCCATCCCGGTTGTGAGAGTTCTTTCCAATAACAAAAAGAAAAACAAAAACAAAATCTGGGGCCAGAAGCCCATGTTCCATCCGTCGGCACCCATTTTTGCGAATTCCGGGTAGTCCGTCAACAGGTAAGAAATGCACAGGCCAGCTATGTAACAGACGGCAAAAAGTTCCGTGCCGGTAAGGCTCTGCCAGAAATTTCGGCATCCCGCCTTCATTGCCGTCCACAGGGAAGCTCCCCCTGTTTTCCGGCTACTGTCCTTTTTCCACAACAGGAACTGTCTTACCGCCGCCATCAGCAGATAGAGCAGGAGAAAGACTCCCGCTGCTTTTGCCGTGCCGAATGCCCATTTATTGAAAAACTCCGCCTTTCCGGAGCCGATTGTCATATACGATGTTTCGGGGTGGTAATAAAACGGCATCACCACGCCCATCATAATAAGATAAAAGAAGCTGATGCCCCGCAGAACCCACAGCAAAACCGTCTGTATATCCGTCGCAAGCGAACGCTGCTTCTTTTTAACCTGTTTCTTTTTCATGTGTCCTGTCCCTTCTTTTTACACACGTTTCCTCCATCATAATCCATCCGCCTTTTTATTGTCAATATAGCGGCAGATACAGACATAGGACTGCTCAATCATAACCAGCCCCACCGGTCCCTTGATAATGCCCCACAGTCCGAACAGCTTCACCCCCGCATACACGGAAATCAGGATAATAAAGGGGTAAATGCCCACTCTTTTGCCGATGAGTTTCGGCTCCGCAAGCTCCCGGAACAGAGCGCTGACGCCGTATGCAAGCAGACAGAAAAAGGCTTTCAGATATGCCCCGGAGAAAAACTCCCACAATGCCAGCGGAAGCAGCACGATGCTGGTGCCGATAAAAGGAAGGGCATCCAAAATTCCCGCTAAAATCCCCCAGAATACACTTTTTTCCACACCTGCAACCGACAGGAGTGTCACACAGATAAGGGAAATCCCAAGCAGGATAAGAAGCTGCGCTTTCACATAGGTCGCCAGATAACGGATAACCTTAAGCGCCACCTCCAAAAGAATAACACTCCATTTCTGCTTTCCCACCATGGCAAGCAGATCGTCGTAGTCCTTGGCAAGCAGCACCGTGGCAATCATGGTGACCGCCAGCACTGCAAAAACGGAGCCTACCGCTTTTACATAGGTCCAGCTGTTCTGCAAAAGTCCCGGCAGAATAGAGATTTTCAGGTTTTCAAACGCAGCGTCCATCTGACCGGTGAGAGAATGGCTCAGATCGTCGGCTTCTATCCCAAGAAAACTTTCCATTTTGCCGCAGCAGTCCCCGATAAAAATACGCAGGGTTTCCTGCAACCCGTCCACACCTGCTGCCCACTGGGGAATTTTCCGGAACAAATACACACTTGCCCACCACAGAAGCCCCATGAGCACCGCCCCAATAAGCACCAGCATGGCGCTTGCCATGTACTGCTTCTTTATTTTCGTTTTTTTCTGGATGTCGTCAAATGCCGGATAGCACAGGGTTAGCAGAATTCCTGCCGCTAAAATGGGCGTCAGCAGCGGAGAAAGATACCGTAAAAAAAAATAGACTGCTCCGGTTAAGAGGAGCAGTACCATTCCTTTTTGTTCATACCATTTCTTCTGCATGCCAATCCCTCCCGCAATCCTTCGTGGCGCCCATCCATCACGCCCACCCTATTGATAGGGTTTAGTATATGACATGTTTCTGTTTCTATTCTTATATATCTGTAAGAAATACACTGACAAAAGCTTCTGCACTTATCTGTCCAGATGCTCTGACAAAGGTTCCCAGTCTTTCATAAGCTTTTATTCTATCGCAAAATCCGCAAATGCCGGATTTTGCGGTGTCTGGGTAAACGCCATGGTTTTGCCGGTCACGGGATGCCGGAAACTTAAGGAAGCGGCGCAAAGCGCCGTGAAACGGATTTTCTTTTCCCGGGAAAGTTCCTTACTTTCCTCCGAACCGTATTTTTCATCTCCCAGAATAGGAAATCCCGCGTGGGAAAGCTGCGCCCTTATCTGATGAAAACGCCCGGTTTCTATCTGCACCGCAAGCAATGTAAGCCTTCCGGTTTCCGCTTTTTTCGTGTAGGTGAGTACCGCTTTCTTTGCCTGTGGGTCTGCGGCTTGCTTTACCTGCGCATCCGCGGCGTCCTTTATCTGCGCATCCGCGGCGTCCTTTACCTGTGCATCCGCGGCGTCCTTTACCACCGCCATGCCATTTACCTTTATCAGATAATCCACCAGCCTGCCGGTATTTTCCGGTACTTTTCCACATACCACCGCCAGATATTCCTTCTTAAGCATACCTTTTCCAAGCTGCGCCGTTAAATTTTCGGCGGCTTTTTTCGTTTTGGCAAATACCAAAAGTCCTTCCACAGGCTGGTCAAGCCGGTGAACAATTCCCAGATACGGCATTTTCCCCGGATTTTTCTTTGCTACATAATTTTTCAGTTCACTGACTACATCCTTTTGCCCGATGCCGGCGCTTTCCGTTGCCAGTCCGGCAGGCTTCCGGATAACCAGAACCGCCTCGTCCTCGTATACAATCTGTGTCTGCATAATTTATACCTTGAAGCGGTAGCCCACACCCCAGATGGTTTCGATGTACTGGGGTTTCGCGGTATCGTACTCGATTTTTTCACGGATCTTCTTGATGTGGACCGTAACGGTGGCAATGTCACCGATGGAATCCATGTCCCAAATCTGGCGGAACAGCTCTTCCTTGGTATATACATGATTGGGATGCTCCGCAAGGAAGGTCAGCAAATCGAATTCCTTGGTGGTAAAGGTCTTTTCCACACCGTCCACATACACTCTTCTCGCAGTTTTATCGATGCGCAGTCCCCTGATTTCCACAATATCGTTCTGGGGCTTTGCATTGGTGCCAACCAGTCTTTCGTATCTGGCAAGATGCGCTTTTACCCTTGCTACGAGTTCGCTGGGGCTGAAAGGCTTTGTCATGTAATCGTCCGCGCCCAGACCCAGACCTCTGATTTTATCAATATCATCCTTTTTAGCGGAAACCATGAGGATGGGGATATCCTTCTTTTCCCGAATCTGCTTGCACACCTCAAAGCCATCCACACCGGGAAGCATCAGGTCCAGTATAATCAGGTTAAAATCCTTTTCCAAAGCAGCCTTTAAGCCGCCGTCTCCGGTATTCTGTATTTCTACCTCGAAATCACTGAGCTCGAGGTAGTCCTTTTCCAAATCTGCAATCGCTTCTTCATCTTCAATAATCAGTATTCTACTGCTCATACCTTTTCATTTCCTTTCTGCTCTTTATATTTACGGAGGACAAAATGCATGCAGGTGCCTTCGTCTTCCTTACTGGTGGCCCAGATGTAACCGCCGTGATCTTCAATAATTTTCTTTACAATGGAAAGTCCGATGCCGCTTCCGCCCTTTGTGGAGTTGCGGGAAGCATCCGTCCGGTAAAACCGTTCAAAAATCTTGGGCAGATCTTTGGCGGCAATTCCCTTGCCGTTATCCTCAATTTCCACCCGGATGGAGTCTACCTCATCCAGTATACGGATATCAATAATGCCCTGCTCCTTATCAATATATTTTACACTATTACTGATAATATTATTGATAACGCGCTTAAGCTGCTCCGGATCGGCAATGATCAGTGTGGCGGGATCCACTAAATTAGAATAATTCAGTTTAATATTGCGGGAATCCAGCTCCAATCCCACCTCTTCCACGCAGTCTCCGAAATATTCGGCAACGTTTATGCGGTGAAAATGGTAAGGTATCCGGTTATTATCAATACCTGAATAAATTGTCAGCTCATTGATAAGCCTGTCCATATCATTTGCCTTGTTATACACCGTTTTGATGTATTTATCCATTTTTTCCGGCGTATCGGCAACGCCGTCCATGATACCCTCCATGTAACCCTTGATAGCGGTAATGGGCGTTTTCAAATCATGGGAAATATTGCTGATAAGCTCTTTGTTCTGCTTCTCCTGCTGCAGCTGTTCTTCCGTGGTTTCCTTCAGACGCAGGCGCATGTCCTCATAGTTACGATACAGATCACCTATTTCACCGGACGCCTCCGTGGAAAGCCGGTAATCAAAATTGCCTTCCTTTACCTTCTGCATGGCTACGTTCAGCTCGTTTACCGGTGTAAACACTCCCTTGTGAATCCACTGCGTCAGCATCAGGCTGGTAAACAACAGAATCAGGCAGATGGCAATAAACATATCTATTAAAAGCCGTTTGGAGATAATGCCGCTGATTCTTGTTACTATAAATACACTGCCCTCTGACCCGTCCGTAAATCGGAAATCCACCTGTTTGACATATTTCTGCAGGTCGTTAAAATACATGGCGGCAGCATCCCCGTATTCGTAACCGTATTCGGGCAATTTATCAAAAATAAGTTCTGCCGCTTCCATATTTCCCGCATAATAAATAGAATCGTTTTTTCTGACCAAAATGTAGGAATTTTTACGGTTAAGGCTTTTGTTTAAGGACTGCAGATAAGCGGTGTCTTCAAATTTCTGCGGTTCGCTCACCGCCGTATCCGCCAGTTTCTGATAAAGCATCTGTACCTGTTCACCCACAGACTGCACACTGTCCACCATTTCCGCATAATTGACCTGTCCGAAGAAATGCGGCTGGTCATCCTGCACCAGGTACACACTGATGGCCAAAAAAGCTAATGCGGTCAGTATCAGGGGCAAAAAAACAATGGACGCAAATGCTATGCGCAATCTTGTCTTGAATTTCATATTCCCTCTCATTCCGCCGTTTATGCGGCTATTACCGAATTTATGGAAATTATATCATCTTTTCTTATAAAAAGAAATGAACTGATTCGAAGAATATCCTAAAAAAATTATAAAAAAGAGTTGACTTTCTATATTATCTGTATTATATTGATAAAAGTAACAGTTACTACTTTCAGAAAGGAACACTATGGCAGTAAAATACAGTAAGCAACGAGAAGAAATAAAAGCATATCTTTCTACCCGGAAGGATCATCCGACAGCTGACCAGGTTTACACCGCCATGCGCACTAAGATACCAAATATCAGCCTTGGGACCGTTTACCGGAACTTAAATCTCTTAGCAGACACCGGCGAAATCCTGCGGCTGCAGGTAGGGGACAAAACGGATCATTTCGATTACGATACTTCCCCGCATCACCACTTTGTCTGCAAAAAATGCGGTGCTGTCATAGATCTCGCCATGCCAAATATTGATTCGGTAATGGAAACCGCAGCCCTGGGCTTCAACGGTACCATCGAAGGCTACGATATTTATTTTTACGGCACCTGCGAAAAGTGCCGGGTGTAAGTGGATTTTCCTTAAATTTGTTTGCAAAAGTTCTGAATTTTCCTTTGAAATTGTTCGCAAGAGCTTCGAGTTTTCCTTTGGAATTGTTTGCAAGAGCTTTGGAATTTCCGTGAAATTGTTTGTAATTTATTTCCTGAAAGTTTAAGCCCTTTCGGGAAACAATAACCAATAAAACCATTTTATTTACAAGAAAAGGAGAAATGAATTATGAAATTTGTATGTCAAGTATGCGGTTATGTTTATGAAGGAACTGAAGCACCTGCAGAGTGCCCTATCTGCCACGCACCTGCTTCCAAGTTCACTGTACAGTCTGCCGATAAGGTATGGGCTGCAGAGCATGTTGTAGGCGTTGCACAGGGTGCACCCGAAGATATCATCAAGGACCTTCGTGCTAACTTTGAAGGAGAATGCTCCGAAGTCGGCATGTACCTGGCAATGGCACGTGTAGCTCACAGAGAAGGCTATCCTGAAATCGGTATGTACTATGAAAAAGCAGCTTACGAAGAAGCAGAACATGCTGCAAAATTTGCAGAACTCTTAGGTGAAGTGGTAACCGACTCCACCAAGAAGAACTTACAGATGAGAGTTGACGCTGAAAACGGCGCAACCGCCGGCAAGGTAGACCTTGCAAAACGTGCAAAAGAATTAAACTTAGACGCTATCCATGATACCGTCCATGAAATGGCACGCGATGAAGCAAGACATGGCAAAGCATTTGAAGGATTACTGAATAGATACTTTGGCTAAGCTACAAGCCATGCAATAAAAAAGGAGAGATTACATCGAGGGAGCTTGCTCACTAAGATGTAGTCTCTTCTTTTTTATTATACGGCGACAGCCGTCCATGAGGGGCTGCTCCGCAGTTCCCGAATGGCGCATGGCGCAGCCGTCCTGAAGGGAATGTATTCACTTTCCAATCAGCTTTTCTTTTTAGACTTATACGGCGACAGCCGTCCATGAGGGGCTGCCCCGCAGTTCCCGAATGGCGCATGGCGCAGCCTGAAATTGCCAGGACTCAACCCCATTTTCCGCACTTGCTGGCATTTTAAGGCAAATATAACAATTCTTCCATTTTGCTTCCTCTTTTTACAAATTTTTTAAAGCATGATTTTAAAATTTCTTTTTTTGCTGTTTCAAATAAGATTGGTCTTAAAGCATTTATTCACTAATCCCCTTTTTGCTTCTTGAATTTCCATTAAATTAGAGGCATTTTTCACTTATTGGAGAATTTGCTTTCCTGATTTTTCCTTCCCGAAAAGCATTTCAGACTTTTTTCGCAATTTGCTTTATCTTTCCCGCTATGCTTTAAAGCATTTTCCTCTATGTTGATTTTCTGCTTCATTTCAAACGCAATAGGATGCCTTTTTATGTCTATGCACATTTATATAATCCGCTATGGAAGGAATAAAAAAGAAGGGGAACAAACTCATGTCCGTCCCCAACAAAATCAATTTATTCTTTATCTTTTGCTTTGTTAACCAATTCGGCGGTGTTTCTGCTTAATTTCATGCCCCCGGTCTTTTCTATAAAAAAACCAGCATAGCCAATTAAGACTATGCCGGTTACTGATATACCTGCAGTTAGCAGGAGCCTTTTATACGATACCGGAAATGATAAGAGTGCTGACACCGGGACTGACTACCCATGCACCGCTTGCCGGATCCTGGGTATAGGTGGCTGCAGGAACCGTAATCCGGCCTGCTACACTGCTGAAGGTACCGCTTGTTTCATCATACGTATACTGTGCCCCTTCTGCCCAGCCGGCTCCGTTAAAGGTAACGGAGAGATTGCTGAGAATCGGGGAAAAAGTATCCAGAACCACTACACCGGCAGTAGCATCTGCGGCTGTATTTCCCATGTTCTGAATTAAGAAGGTGTAGGTAAGAGTTCCGTTTTCCGTAACAGGAACCGGACTTACCGATTTGGTGATGGACAGGATAGGCGCTTCCTCTACAAGGATGGTTTCACTGACCGTAACCGGTGTAATACCGGTTGCGGATACAACCGCCGTATTGGTAATCCTGGAACCTGTTTCCATGGGTGCAAAAGAATTCACCTCTGCCTCATAAATAACGGTTGCATTTCCACCTGCCGGCACCGTCAGTCCGGTAACCGTAAGCGGAGAAACCGCCGCCACCGTAGGGGCAGGCTGCAAAACACCGTTTGCGTAAAATTTAACCGTTCCGGGAATATACGTTAACGGTGTCAGTGTTTCCGTGCCAAAATTATATTCACCGAGATTATCTGTAACAGTTATGCCGCTGAAAGGGACAGCTCCCGAATTTACAATACTGATGACATATGTTACATTATCATTTTGTCCGTAGGTATTGTTTACCGCTGTTTTTGTTGCCGATAAAACTTCCATAATTTCACCGACAGCAATATTGGAATTGGCTACTGCGTTGCCATATCGCAGCTGTGCCTGATTGGTAAATCGTGCTATATACTATTTCCTCTCTTAGTTAAGGTATAGTATATTATATGAAGAAATCCACTCAGGTTTCCTACAGCCGGATAAAATCAGTTAACTTCCTCCAGGGAAATATTATCTATGCACACTCTGTGCCGGCTGTCAATTCTCTCGCTGACAGCGCCTAAGCATACGCTTAAGAAAGCATCCGGATCCGTATCGCTTTCCATGGTAAAGGTGGTGCTGAAGGTCTGATAGTCAGAAGAAAGCGTCACAATGTTTTCTCCGGAATAGACCGGCCAGCCCTTGTCTTCCCTGCCCTGTATAATGACACGAATGTCTCTTTTCATATCGGATTTGGCTTCAAAGGTTAAGGTATACGTTTTTCCCTTTTCAAGAGTGATATTATTCTGCTTGAGCTGGACGTTCCAGTCACTGGCTCCGGTGTCATGAATGGTAAAATCCATGGCATTGTCTTCTGACAGGGAATCCACCACATAATTCGCATCTGCAGAAGCATCCACAAAAATCTCGTATCCGCTCGTCCCCGCATTGAAGCTGCCGTTCTTAATCATCACATTCTCCTCCACACGCACCTTGTCCAGATAATAATCCCCGGCACTGCTAAAACCAAATTGAAGTGTATTGGCTCCTTCTTTTCCGGAATATACAAACTTTAAGCTGTAGGTATCCTGCTTTTCGGACAAAGCTATGTCATGTTCTTCCCCATTCAGAAGGACTTTCATATGGCTTCCCGCTTCCGCCTGCATTTCAAAGCTTAAGAGATATTCCGCGTTCTCCGTCAATGCCAGGTCTTTCTGCGTAACATGGAACGGGGTATCTGAATCCTTTGACATATTTACATGAAGTCTTCTGCCGTCGCTTAACGGTGTAACCTCATATGTCACCGCATCATTTTCCGTAAAATCCCAGCTTCCGACTCTGTCGGTACCTTCCTGGAAATTTGCATTGTAAACGTAATTGCCATCGGAAAGAACAGTCTTACCGCCTGCGCTGCCAGAACCTTCCGCTGTCATCTCCATACGCACATTGGATATAGAAATCGTTGCAGTACTATCTGTTTTACCCATATTGAATTCCAGTCGTCCGGTGGGGTCGTTTTCCGCCGTCACCGTGAAATCAAATGCGTAGCTCTGTTTTTCCTTCGTAAGAGTAAGCTCTGTATCCTCCAGATAACGGATCCATCCGGCATTGGGCGCCGTAACCGCTACCTTCATGGTGCGTTCTTCATCGGCACAGGCATCAAATGTTACCCGGTATTCGCTTCCCTTCAGGATAGGAATATCCGGCTGTACCAGCTGGATGCTGTATTCCTCACTGCCGGCATTCGCTGTGGAGATAACAATTTCATTATTCTTAATTTCCGCATTGCCTTCTCCGCCGTTCTGCGCCATGAACTTCCAGTCTGCATTATCCGTCAAATCCTCTGACGCAGAAAAATCTCCGTTGATGACATAGTTGCCGTTTTCATCCGGCTCTCTGTAGGTGATTTCCTTTTCCGGTTTTGTGACATTTTCGTCATATTCATCTTTCTGGTATACTCTTACATAATCAATTTCATAGGTTGCACCGGCTATATCCGTAGTTGCATCCGGATTACCGGGCCAGTTTCCGCCCACCGCCAGATTAAAGATGATATAATAGGGCTGGTCAAAAGGTGCCGGAAAAGTAATTTCCCCTAAACCCTCCGTTGCTGAGTACCAGTCATTTGCTGTGTGTATCAGATTGCCATCCACATACCACTTGATTTCCCCCGGGTTCCATTCACAGGCATAGGTATGGAATTCTTCTGCGAAATCCCCCTCGGAAAGTACATAGCTGCCCTGGCTTTCTTTGTGCGGGTTTCCATAGTGGATGGTTCCGTAGGTGGTTCCCGTATCATTACCCAACACTTCTGCAATATCAATTTCCCCGCATCTCGGCCACTGACCGTATAAATTTTCATCCGTGGGCATCATCCAGAATGCCGGTAAAAAGCCCTGGCCTTTCGGCATTTTAATGCTTGCTTCAAAGAGACCGTAAGTAAAATCATGCTTGCCCTGGGTATTCACACGTCCGGATGTGTAGGCAGTGTTACCGTTCTCATCCTTCGTTTCCACCGGCTTTATGACAAGCTTTCCGTCCTTTGTATACACATTTTCTTCCGATTTCACATAGGACTGCAGTTCATTGTTCACCCAGCCCGGTTCATGAAGCTCATAATTCCAGTCATCCTCTGAAATTCCGTCTTCAAAATCATCCTCCCATACCAGGTTGTACCCCGTCATGTCAAGGTCATTTCCCTGCACCGGTTCTGTTTCCCGGATTACCGTTTCCTGTACGGTCTCCGTATTCTCTGTCCGTTTCTCTGCTCCCTTTTCCTTGCCGCAGCCCGCTGTCATTACCATTGTAAATGCCAGAACAGCCGTCAGCCATTTTGCTGTTTTTCTTTTCATTCCGTACCCTCCCGTGGTTATACTGTTTTATCGGTTCCAGATATTTATGAGTTCCTGTAAAATCGGTTTATAATGTTCCCCGGTAATACCAAAATCCATTTCCTTATAAGTCCATGCCGCAAATCCGACGTCAAATTTGCGGAATACCTCATTCGCATCCCTGAACCAGCGAAGCGTATCCATAACCGGTGCTCTGTCGATGACTCCAAATTCACCGCAATATAAAGGTACACCTGCTTTTTTTGCCGCATCTACGGCATCCGCAATCAGCTCTTCCATGAATTTGGGTCCCATCTCACCGGAATGTGCATTGACCGCTACATTTCCCTGATACCCCAGCACTTTGGAATTTTCCCTGTAATATTCCATGGTTGCCGGATAGGAAATTTCCTTATTGGGGTCCATTGCCGCCACCCAGTATGCTTTCTGATGGGTAAACAGAAGCGGCTCATAGAAATGGAAGGTAAAAATAATATTTTCATCTTCCGGTTTTCTTAAAAATCTGACGGTTCTGGCGCTGTTCCACTGGATGCCGCCGTAGATAATCGGAGTTGTGGGTGCATACCGGCGGATTTCTCTCACCGCACGGATGATTAAATCATTCCAGGCTTCTGCCACATCCTCCTCCACAATTTCATTCAAAAGCTCAAAAGCCATGAAATCTTTATTTCCGTAGCGTTTTGCAAGCCTTCTCCACAGCGCAAGAAAGCGGTCCATCAGCGCAGGGCTCCTAAACAGACTGTTTTCCATGGTACCTGCATCGTTAAAATCATAGCCGTAAACTTTATGCATATCCAAAATCATATTCAGCTTGTTTTCCCTGCACCAGTCTGTTACCCGGTCAAGTAATTCATAGCCGCTTTCGATGGGAGTTCCATCTTCCGTTTCCAGAATATTGTAATCGACCGGCACCCGGACATGGTCAAAACCCATTTCCGCAATTCTGTCCAGATCCTCTTTATGGATAAAAGATGCCAGATGTTCTTTACTGTAATCACACTGTGACAAGTACCCGCCCAAGTTAATTCCACGTTTTAAGTTCATCCTGATTTTCCTCCTTGCAATCCCTGTTTTGGATTTGTATCTTCCCTATACAAATCCGGTGGCTCTTTCATTTCTGTTTTCAGTATGTCTGAAATTCTATGGAATGAATATCGTTTTATTGCTTTTATTTATGTTTTTATGCTATCATATACTTGATATAAGTCGTTCTGTTCCTTACATTTTTTACAGGGAGGAAATCTAAAATGAGTATTTTCCGGTCAGACACCTCCGGACAGGCTCTTGCCTACCGGGATTTTGTGCAAAGAGAAGAGCGCTTTGTGAGAGCGCCCTATAATCCGGAGCTGGAATTTTATCAGGCCGTCGTATCCGGTAACCTGAAAAAGATAAAAGAAATGACAAAAGAAAGCTTTCTTGCTAAAAAAGAAGGCTGGGGTACCCTGTCTGCAAATCCGGTCCAGAATGTAAAGTACCATTTTGCCATTACCGCAGCCGTTATTGCCCGTTATTGTATCAACGCCGGCATGGATCTGCATGTAGCCTATAATTTAAGTGATTATTACATCTCTGCTGCGGACAGATGCCATACCCCGGAGGAAATTGCTTCCCTCCATACCCCTCTGTGTCTGGACTACACCCGACGCATGAAGGAGCTCATAAAACAGAACGTCTGCTCACAGCCGGTAGTAAAATGTATCGATTATATCTACGACCATCTGCACACCCGCATTACTCTGACACAGTTGTCAGAAATAGCCGGTTTAAGCCCTTCTTACCTGTCACGGCTGTTTCAGAAAGAAACCGGTCAGAGTATCAGTTCCTATATCTGTGAACAGAAGATCAATACTGCCAGGAACATGTTGCTGTTTTCCTCGTATTCTTCCGCAGAAATAGCCGCTATTTTAGCCTTTCCCAGCCAAAGCTATTTTTCCGGTACCTTTAAGAAAAAGACCGGCATGACTCCCTCCGACTACCGTCTTCACGGAAGGCGGCGTGAGGAAACCCTTTTATAGAAAACCAGGGCTATGATTGTCGACCCCCCTTCCGCAATCAAAAAGGTAAACCAGATAATATAGGACGGTACACCGTTACCGTGCAGCACAAGCATGGTAAACCCATAAGCTACCGGCACTACAAATAAAAACTGTCTGCATACAGAAACAATCAGGGACGGCAGACCGCTGTCCAGCGCCTGGAACACTCCCTGAAAAGCAATATTGCATCCGGCAAATACAAAGCTTAACGAAATAATACGGATGGCGCTGATGCACAGACTTTGTGTTTCACCCGAAAGGTCAAATAAAGCCGAGAACGGTGTTGCAAAGACCTCCAGAATAACAAACCCAGCCAGCATAATATATAAGGTATACCGGAGTCCGCAACGAATGGCTTTTTGCACCCGCTCTTTATCTCCCATACCATAATTAAAAGCAACAATAGGGGTAATCGCATCCCGGAGTCCGAAAGCTGCAAACAGAATAAACTGCTGGATTTTATAATAAAGCCCATATGCCGTTACCATATTTTCGCTGACCTTTACCAGAATAATATTCAGAAGATAGGTCATGACGGACATAAGCGCCTGGGCAATAATGGCCGGCACGCCAATGGCATAAATACTTTTTATGACATCCCCCGAAGGCTTAAAATATTCCTTCTTCTTTTCAATTTCTTTATTCCATTTCAGGTGGGCAAAAAGCGCCACCAGAAAAGATACAATCTGTCCGAGTACGGTGGCGTATGCTGCACCCCGTACACCCAGCCTGGGAAAGCCTAAAAGCCCATAAATCAGGATGGGGTCAAAAATAATATTACATACCGCGCCTGTTACCTGTGCGATGGTAGAATATAAGGATTTCCCGGTTGCCTGCAGCATTTTTTCCAATACCGAGAAGTAAGAAATACCAAAAGAAAAGACGCAGCATATTCTCAGGTAATCCACACCCATTTCCAAAATAAGCGGATTTTTCGTCTGGGATGCAATATAACTGCGGCAGCCAAAAATTCCGAACAGCAGAAATACTGCATAGATCACAGTTGCTAAAAATAACGTGTTGCCGGCAGCAAGCCCCGCCCTTTTACTGTCCTTTGCGCCCAGGCATTTGGCAATTAATGCATTGGCGCCGACGCCGGTTCCTATTCCGATTGCCACCATAAGCATCTGTACCGGAAACACCAGTGTCAGCGCATTGATGGCAGCCTCTCCGTTTTCCTGCATATTGGCCACAAAGGCACTGTCCACAATATTATAAGCAGCCTGCAGCATCATGGATAAAATCATAGGAATTCCCATGTTCAGCATAAGCTTGTTAACCGGCATTTCTGCCATCTTGTTTTGTTTTACGTTTTCCATTTCTTCTCCTTTTCCCTCGTTGTCACAACAAAAAAAACGTGCAACCCATAGTTTCCTATAGATTACACGCATTTGCTGGATTTACATCTATTATTTTTATTTTGCAGAATTCATTATAACAGAAAATACTATTTTGTGTAAGGATTTCTTTTAAAAATTTATTTTCTGAAAACTATTTTTTTCAGCCGCCAGTTTCCGGACATACTTTTCCGGTCTGTCCAGGTCTTCCGCTATCTCCTGCATGGTTCTGCCTTTTTGCAGCCATTTTAAAATCAGTTCCCTGTCACGGGATTTTTCGCCTTGCGCTAAACCTTCCGCCATGCCTTGCGCTTTGCCTTCCGCTAAACCTTCCGCCATGCCGGCTGCTCTTGCCTCCGCTTCCGCCTTTTCCCTGCCTATCCGGCTCTGGAGTTCGATTTTCATTTCATACGTCATATAGTTTTCTCTCCATTCCGTATCCTGCCGGATTTTCTCCACTTCCGTCTGCAGTCCCTTGGTAAATGTATCCGTGGGATTGCCCGTCCGGAAATAATCCAGCAGGTCCGCCGCTTCCTTTTCGATTTCCGTTCTGTCGCCGCCAATGTTCACAAAAATTGTCTTTCTTTTGTCATCCAGTACGATGTCCGATTTTCCCCGGCAGACCGTTTCAAAGGTATAAATGCTCCTGTTCTGTCCGAATAAATCAAATCCGCAGATAAATATCACCATGGATTTCTGCAAATTCGTATACATCTGACCTGTCTGTATCTGGTAGTTATCCATCTGGCTGTGATAGTAGCGGCTCCGCAAAGGCAGTTCCCCGGTATTCATCACCTGCATCTCAATGTCATAGGAATTGCCGTCCACATCCTTTGCATACACGTCCAGTCGGACACCTTTTCCCAGGTAACCGGTTTTTATGCTTTTCTGCTCCTGCACGATGTACAACTCTGCAATCTGAAGCCCCGTTATCCGTTGTAAAAGCTCTTTGCAATCCTCCGGGTTCCGGAACACGGAGCAGAACATTACGTCATTGAAGATGCCGATTTTGGAAAAGTCGGTCTGTTTCCGCAGGATTTCCGCCATCTGCTCCCTTGTTACTGTAAATTTGTTTGTCATGGGTCCTCCTTTCAGGGAGGTCCCCGATGCTTCCATGCGCTCACTCATGCAGTCTGCACACTTTTGAAAGAAACCTGTTCCAAAAGCGCTGCCACTTTGGAAGAACCCCTTCCCCTGCATGACTTCCACATGAAGCTTACACAAACCTCCCTGCTTTTTAGTTGAATAAGAAATTTAAGCAGTGAAGTTTGATGAGTAAATAGAATGTATCTTTTAGAAAAATTAGAATATTAGATTGTGAACTTTCTGCTTACATGTAGTGTAACATAATGATTACGTTTTTTCAATATATAAATTACTTTTTTTAGATTTCCCATTGACTTGTAATTTAGGAACCGGCATTGTAAAATAAAAGTATGTGTAAGAAATAACAGACCTATCCGGGAGGGAAATTTATGTATCAGGATAAAAAAATCTGGGTGGGATGTGCCGGTGATAAAAAAGTGTACATCTACCCGAAAATGGCAAACCGTCATGGGCTTATTGCCGGTGCAACCGGTACCGGTAAAACAGTGACCTTAAAGGTGCTTGCCGAGTCTTTCAGCGACTGCGGCGTACCTGTATTTTTAGCTGATGTAAAGGGCGACCTCGCCGCCATGTGCCGTCAGGGTGAAGCAAACGGCTCCGTAGCGGAACGTGCCGCTAAAATGGGACTTGACAAGGAGGGTTTTTCCTTTCAGAAATATCCGGTCAATTTCTGGGATGTATACGGAGAAAAAGGCATGCCTTTAAGAACGACTGTTTCGGAAATGGGTCCCCTGCTGCTCAGCCGTATTTTAGACCTGAACGATACCCAGTCCGATATTTTATCCATCATCTTTAAGATTGCCGATGATGAAGGACTGCTCTTAATCGACACCAAGGACCTGCGCGCCATGCTGCAGTATGTCAGTGAAAATACCAAGGAATACAGCATGCAGTACGGCAACATGTCTTCTGCCAGCTTAGCCGCCATTATCCGTTCCGTGGTAGCACTTGAAGGAGAAGGCGGAGAACAGTTCTTCGGCGAACCCGCCCTGAATATTGCCGACTGGTTCTCCAGAGACTGTGACGGAAAGGGTTGCATCCAGATACTGGATTGCCAAAAATTGATTAACAATCCCACCATGTACGCCACCTTCCTGCTGTGGATGCTCTCCGAGCTGTTTGAACTCCTGCCGGAAGCAGGCGATCTGGAAAAGCCTAAAATGGTGTTCTTCTTCGATGAGGCCCATATGCTTTTCGATTCTGCCTCCAAGGCACTGCTCACCAAGATTGAGCAGGTGGTAAAATTAATCCGCTCAAAGGGCGTCGGCATTTACTTCGTTACCCAGAATCCCAAGGATATTCCCGGCGGTGTGTTAAGCCAACTTGGCAACAAAATCCAGCATGCTCTTCATGCATATACCCCCGCAGAGCAGAAGGGCGCCAAGGCTGCAGCCCAGTCCTTCCGTGAAAATCCCGCCTTTAACACCTATGATACCCTGTTGGAATTGGGCATCGGAGAGGCACTTGTTTCCGTTCTGGACGAAGGTGGTGTTCCTACCATAGTAGAACGCTGTCAGATTTTGCCTCCCCAGAGTAAAATGGGCACTTTGGATGACAGTGAACGCCAGAAAGAAATTACAGACAATCTTTTATACATCCGTTATAAGGATTTCTTTGACCGAGATTCCGCTTATGAATTTCTGCAGAGACAGTCCGCCGCCGATGCGGAGGCTGCCCAGAAAGCGGCTGAAGAAGCTGCTGCAAAGAAAGCTGCTGAAAAGCAGGCATTGGCGGAGCAGAAAGCCGCCGAAAAGCAGGCTCTTGCAGAACAGAAGGCCGCCGAAAGACAGGCTCTTGCCGCACAGAAAGCGGCCGAAAAAGCAGCCCAGAAACAGACCGCTGCCCGCAACAGAGCAGTAAAAAGCGTAGCCAGCTCGGCTGCCGGTACCATTGGCAGGGAACTTGGCAACTCTCTCGGTTCCTCTGTCGGTGGCAAATTCGGCAAAAAGTTAGGCGGAAACGTAGGCGCCTCCTTAGGACGCGGATTGTTAAGCACCTTCCTGAAGTTTTAAGCAAACGTTGCTGTGAATAATACAACGGCATAGTCTGCTGTTAACCAGACTATGCCGTTTTTTCAGCTCTCTTTTTTCTTTCTCATCCCCATCATGCACACAACGCCCACCAGCATGGACGGCAGCATAAGCACCGTCATTTCCGCAAGCCGGTTGCCGTTGTCTAAAACTCCGCCCGCATCCGTTGCCGCTGTCATGAGAAACGAACCGCTTATGTAGGCATTGTTGACCGCATGAAGAAATGTTGCCGGCCAGACAGAACCGGATTTTTTCGTCAGGTACCATTGAATGGATCCCACACCTATACAATAGGGAATGAACACCAGAAAGCCCAGATACGGGGCTCCCGGATAATCGAGTCCGAAGGTATGTCCCTGGGCAATCATGGGAAAATGCCATACAGCCCAGACCGTACCGCCGATAAGACAGGCACCCACATCCCCAAACTTTTCCTCTAACTTCGGGTACATATAACCGCGCCAGCCCGCTTCTTCCCCAAAAGCCGCTGCGGAATAAACAAGCGCACTGACCAGACAGGCTGCCGGCAACACCACAGTCATCTGCTTCGCCGAAAAAGCCTCCGTGTGCCGCAGCCAGAGCAATCCCCATCCTGCTTCTATGTATAAAACCGGAATAAGCACGGCGAGTACATAATATTTCTTTTTGCCGGCAAAGCCTATCGCAGGCTCCATTCCATGAAATCCTTCCCTGGTCCGCAGCCTTGTCAGAAGCATTGCCACAAAAGGCACAAACATGGATAAAATAAGAACAAACTGCATCGCCATGTCTTCGAATCGGACACCCATTGTATAAGCTGCCGCATCCAATCCCCAGGTAAGTCCGAAGGAAATGCCGATATACATCCAAAACCTTTTTTTATTCATACATTTCCCCCCTTTTCCGGAATAAAAGCACACTACCCTTATAGGATATAAAATACAGGAGAATTATGATTGCCGGCATGCAGACCTCAAGCAGCTGCACCGCCTCCGTATGCCGGGTCATCCATTCCAATAGGGGCATCATACCTGCTCCGTCCTCCATCGCCGCCGGGTCAAAGAGCAGCCAGACCATCGCCGCAAAGAAAAGAAATACCACCAGTGCCGTTTTGACATACCGTGCTGCCCTGCTCCCAAAGGCAAACAGAAACGGAAATTCTACCGCGGCAATAAAAAGTGCGGCAACAACCAGTAAAAACAGCATGGTACCGAGCATGGATATGTACAAAACCATATTCTCCGCCAGCTCTTCTTTCCTTATTCCCCCCAGAACAAATCTTTGCAAAACCACCAGCAGATTTGCCAGTGTATAATAATAAATCCCCATAAATGCATACTTTTCCATCACATATTTCCTGCATCCTGTGGGAAGGCTTAACACAAATGTCCGGATGGAATTTTTTTCATCGGAGGCAAAAATCTTTTCCGGAATACTGATGCCGTAACAGACAGCTATAAGACCTAAAATTGCCAGGAAAAGGGCTCCGTCCATTCCATCCGGGTCCCCCCAGATGACCATACCGATTAAAATCAGCACACAAGCCGCCAGTATCCGCAGCATCCATTTCCCTTTTGCCGTGTAAAAATCCTGATAAAGAAGACCTGTCATTTTCTGCCTCCTTTCCGGTAAAACCGCACGCTGAGTCCGTAAGAAATCACATAAAAAAGCACCATTCCCACGACCTCTGCCCACAGATACCTGCTTACCATGTTCCTGCCTTCCCGGAATTTTTCCATCAGATACCGGAACAGTTCCATGCCCGGCAGAGCATCCAGCAAGGTTATGAACTTCAGGTAAAGAAGACCGACCGGCACCAGAAACAAAATCTGGCTGGCTACGGTTCCTTTCTTCTTTCCAAGCGCATAAAAAAGCGGAATTTGTATGCCACAGAACAACAGTAATACGGCTGCTATCACCAAAATCAACTGCGTCAGATTTTTCATGGACAGTTCTTCTATTCCCACTGCCCCGGCGCTGGCTGCCACAATGGCTGCCGACAAAAAAGAGCTTCCCATGCTGATGGCGCCAAATGTCAGATAAATCAGATATCTTGCCGTAACCGCATCCGCAGCTTTTACCGGCAGGGTTCTCACAACCTTTTCAAAACCCGCCTGTTCATCCATTTCAAAGCATCGCAGGGCATCCACAAAGAATCCCATCGGAATAAGCAGGCAGATGCCGATGATATAAAAAAGAATCACCGGCGCATTTTCTTCGTTGATTGCCTCTTCCACTTCCCCGGAAAGCATCCGTCCCATATTTCCGTACCGGATACTCAGTACAACCAAAAGTGCGAAAATGAGTGTCGCGATGCAGACCGGTATCATGGTGTGCAGAAGCTTTTTCAGACAGCACATGTCCTTATAATACAAACCTCTCATAAGCCCGCCTTTCCTGCCTCTGCAGACTTTATGCTCTTTGCCTCATCGGATGCTGCTCTTCCACCTTCTCTGGCGTTTTCTCTTGCTACATAAAACAACATGATTTCTTCGAGGATTGCCGGTTCTACCAGTGCATCACCCCATTTTTTACGGGCGGTATCGGTGTCATTTACTAAAATTTCACAGCCATAGGCTTCCATTCTTTTGAATATGACGCAATCGTCATTTATATTCTCCGCCTTTTTTTTCCGCATCGGATAATGGCATGCTCCTCTAAAATGGAATCTTTTTCCCCGGAAAGAAGAATTCTGCCCTTATCTATAAAGGTAATCTCGTCCGCAATCCGTTCCAAATCGGATATGATGTGGGAGGACAGAAAAATGGAATGCTCTTCATCCACTATGAATTCCTGGAAAATATCAAGAATTTCATTCCGCACCACAGGGTCTAATCCGCTGGTAGGTTCATCCAAAATCAGAAGCTTCGCATGATGGGAAAGCGCCACCGCAATCTGCAGTTTCATGCGCATACCTCTTGAGAACTTTCCGCAGGGCTTCTTTAAGGGAAGCCCGAACCTTGTCAGATACTTTTGGAAGGCTTCACCATCCCAGTTTGCATATACATAGGACATCATCGTTGCAATCTGCTTCGGCGTCATAAACTCGTGAAATCCCATTTCATCAAAAACGACACCTATGTCTTCTTTTATCGTCTGCTCGTCCTTTTGAAAATCCTTCCCAAAAATTTTAATCTCTCCCGCATTTAACGGCATCATATTCAGCATAGCCTTAATGGTCGTAGTTTTACCGGCGCCGTTCTGCCCGATAAAACCGTGTATTCTGCCTGCGGTTACCTGCAAATCCACATTTTGCAGGGCAAACCCGTCATAACTTTTATTCAGATTGTGAATTTCTATAACATTTACTTCCTTCTCACTACCCACTTTCTGCACCTCCCAATATTCTGCATTTCTTCCTCCGCAGTCATTCCCTCGCATACCTTTTCCGGATGTATCTGAATTTTTACATTTCCTCCAGCAGCATCCGGAATGTTTCCACCATTTCTTCCTTTGTGAGGCCGGCATCCAGCGCTTTCTGAATACCCTTGGCAAAATATTCTTCCGTTTCCGCCAGCACGCGTTCCCGCAAAAGCTCCTCGTTCTGGGCTTTCACAAAACTGCCTCTGCCGGTAAAGGACTCAATGAAGCCGTCCCTCTCTAATTCCTCATAGGCTCTTTTGGTGGTAATCATACTGATGCGAAGGTCCTTTGCCAGTGTGCGCATGGAAGGAAGGGCGTCCCCTGCCTTCAGCTCACCGCGTAAAATCATTTCGCGGATTTGCACCTCAATCTGCTCGTAAATCGGCGCACCGCTTGTGTTGCTGATGATAATATCCATGGTTTATCCTCTTACATGATTTAATTGTATATATCGTATATATACAATATTCCTTTTGTGGAATATTGTCAAGAGAAAAAACTGCCTGATACATGAAATATGCGCAATAAGAAACCGGCTCCCCGGTCAGGCAATAAGCCTGGCTATGGAGAGCCGGTCTGAAATTCCATTTTTCATTCACTTCTGAATTAACATCTCGAAAGCAGGTCAGGCAGGCAGCCGCGCTGCTTCCGCCATCGTTCACTTACAGGAAGATGAACTTCGCTACGAACAGAATTGCTAAAATGTACATAAGCGGTGTAATCTTCTTAGCCTTGCCGCATACGAGGTTGATAAACACGTAGGAGATAACGCCTGCTGCGATACCTTCGGAAATACTGTAGGTTAAAGGCATGAAAATCAGTGCCAGGTAAGCGGGAACTGCTTCTGTGAAGTCGGAGAAATCGATGTCCACTACTGCGGAAATCATTAAGAAACCGACAAACAGAAGAGCGGGAGCTGTTGCAAATCCCGGAATGGCAATGAAAATCGGGGATAAGAAGATAGCTACCAGGAATAATAAACCGGTTACGATGGAAGAAAGACCGGTTCTTCCGCCTTCTGCCACACCTGCAGAGCTTTCTACGAAGGTAGTGGTGGTGGAAGTACCGAGTACGGCACCTGCACTGGTTGCAATAGCATCTGCCAAAAGAGCCTCTTTGATGCGGGGCAGCTTGCCATCCTTGTCAAGCATATCTGCCTTGTTTGCACAACCGATCAAGGTTCCGAGAGTATCAAAAATATCTACAAACAGGAAAGAAAATACAATGGCAATAAAGTCAAAAATCTTGAGTCCGTTGAAGTCAGCCTTAAAGCACTGACCGAAGGTGGAAGAAATCGCGCCTAAATTAAAGCTGCTCCATGCAGGAATTAAAGAGTAGTAACCTGCTTCGGGAACCACGGTGTAAATACCGGTAAACTGGCAGATAATACCTAAAATCCAGGTTGCGAAGATACCGATCAGGATAGCGCCGCGAACCTTCTTTACATATAAAATTGCAATGATAAAAGTACCGATAATCGCAAGCAGCGCGGAAATACCGACAGTGTGGAAATCCTGTCTGAAATCGACCAGGGAAACCAGTGTAGCAGAGTCCACAACGATTTTACCGTTCTGCAGACCGATGAAAGCTACGAATAAACCGATACCAACGGAAACGCCCTTCTTAAGCTGAAGAGGAATGGCATTAAAAATAGCCTCACGCACATTGGTAAGTGACAGTACAATGAAAATGATACCTTCCACAAATACGGCAAACAGTGCAATCTGCCAGGAATATCCCATAGAGCCGCATACCGTGTAGGCAAAATAAGCATTGAGTCCCAGTCCGGGTGCCAGTGCAAACGGGTAATTGGCAAGCAGCGCCATGGCAATGGTTCCGATAAAGGAAGCCAGAGCGGTAGCGATTAAAACTGCCTGTGCGTCCATGCCGGATGCGGAAAGAATGCTGGGGTTTACCGCCAGGATGTACGCCATGGTCATGAAAGTGGTAATACCTGCCACAACCTCGGTACGGACGGTGGTTTTGTTTTCTTTGAGTTTAAAGAATTTTTCTAACATAAGTACCTCCCTCTTTTTTAATAAAATACTATTTTATTATATTTTTATTGACATGAAAAAGCAAGGATAAGTTACCTTGCTTTACATGAATATTTCTTATGCGATTGTTAAAACGCCGCATCGGACACATCAAAGGGATTTTCTTTGCCTTCCAGTGCGTACCGGCAGCCTAAAATGCTGTTTTTCACCATGTAGTCAATGGCTTCTTCGGTGTAAAATGCCGTGTGGGGCGTTACGATGACATTGGGGAAGGAACGCAGCACCGCCAGTTCCTCGTTGTGCATGGGCTTGCCCACCAAATCGTAATAATAAAGGTTGGACTCATTTTCAATAACATCCAGACCCGCTGCCCCGATTTTCTCACTCTCCAGTCCCTTAATCAAGGCTTCGGAGTCAATCAGGTTGCCTCTGGCTGTGTTGATGATGATAACGCCGTCCTTCATTTTCGTAATGGTGTCCGCATTTATCATATGGAAGTTTTCCGCCGTGGAGGGCATATGCAGGGAAATAATGTCGCTTTCCTTATAAAGAGTGTCCAAATCCACGTACTCTGCGTATTCTGCCACTTTCTTGGAAGGATACAAATCAAACGCAAGCAGCCTGCAGCCAAAGCCTTTCAGATGCTCCAGCACAGTGCGGCCGATTTTGCCGGTACCGATAACTCCCACGGTGGAATTGGAAATTTCCACGCCGATTTTGCCGGGCAGTGTATAATCCTGCACATCCGCGCGCATCATAATGGGCTTCATTTTCCGGCAGCACATCAGCATCAGCATGATGGTGTAATTAGCTACACCGTTGGGCGGATAGGTGGCATTGCAAACGGTAATACCCAATTTTCCCGCTGCCCTTCTGTCCACATGGTCAAAACCAACCGTACGGGTGGAAACGCATTTTACGCCGCATTCCTTCCAGATAGTCAGAATTTCTTCGTCCACAGGGGTGGTAATAATGCTGACGGCATCGTAGCCTTCTGCCAGTCTTGCATTCTCCGGTGTGGGTTTGTCCCCCACCGAAGCATACTCAACCTGCATTTCCCTGCTCCATTTTTCAAAAAATCGTTTTTCGTCAAACTCTCTTAAACTATATACAAATAACTTCATGTCCGTGCCTTTCCGGAAGCCCCGGATTGCAGCATCGGCAGGCAAAACCTGTCATCTGCCTTTTTCTGCAAATTTACCTTTAGGAAAAACGGAACCACTTAAAGTCAAACTGGCAGCCGGGCAGGAAAATAAATCCTACCTTGGTCATGCCCGTAACCTTTTCAAGCGGGAATGTTACTTCCGTATATTCCTCACTGTGCGGGAACTCCACAATCTGATTTACGGAGCTGCCGTCTTCCTTGAAGAAACGGATATGAATAGTATTGGATGAAAGAGGGGTACGGCCGCAAACAGTCACTGCCTTTACGCCTTCTTCTCCGAAATCCATATTTTCATATTCCATGGAAACATTGTTGCCTATGCCTTCCACGGCATCCGCGGTCTCCTTGTAAGTATCTCCGTACAAGTTATTGTATTCCAATGCTCCTATTTTTTCAAATGCTTTCTGAAGCTTGGTGAAAACGAAGCCCTTGATAAAGTAGCGCTGGTTGTTTGCCACGAGACTCAGGGTGGTGATGCCCTTTAACCGGCGGTTCAGCTTGTAGGTCTCCGGCTTGTATACATCCCAGGTGCTGGGCTTCTGGTATACCAGGTCGCCCACTAATTCGCAGCCCTCTTCTCCAGGCACGCCTTCGTAAATCTTTAAGTAATGAGGGTCACCGCTCTGGGCAAAAATAGGAAGCGTAATTTCGTCGGAACCGAATTCACCGAAGTCCAGTCCCTTGTATACAATAACGCTTTCCCCTTCCTGTGCGGTTGCCACGCTCTTTTCGGAAAATCCGCCGATATCGCCCTTAGAGTCGGCATAAAGGGCTCCGGCAATCAGTTCATAGGGATTTAAGTAAGCCTCACCCAGTCCGCTGATGGAGAATTCCAGCTGGGACAAAAGCTTTACGTTTTCCGTACCGTTTTTCACAGTGGCACGCAGACGGAATGCGCCGTCGCCCTTTGCCCTGATGCAACATTTTGCAGCCAGAACTCTGTGAGTATTGGACTCAGTCAGACGCTCCGCCTCACTTACAGGAATTTCTTCCAGTTCTGCCAGATTGGAAACAATGCCCGCATCGTTGGTTGCCGTAAAACTTACTTCCTTGCGGGAAACATCCGCCGAATACAGATAAGCCTTCACTACCATTTCCGTTTTATTTTCATCAAAGGTCTGACCCTCTTCTGCTACAATTTCAATCTTTCTTACGGGCACAAGAGGCTCTCCCTCTGCTGCCAGCACGCTGCCGGTAATGAGAGGAACCTTCTTATTTTCCCAAACAGGAGCTTCTGCTTTTTCCGCTGCCTCGTCCGCATAAAGGGTAATCATGGCAGGTGCAATTTTGCCCGCCTCTCCCAAATGCTTTACGGTAACAAAAATTTCACCGGGCTCGTTCTTTGCTGCAATCACGGCTAAAAGCTTGCCGTTAAACAGCTTTCTCCGGGTGCCCTTGTAGGAGTCGTAGTCCGTGCTGTCGCCGTTGTCCAGACCAATCAGACGTCCGGCGCCGGTAACTTCCACTTCCACGTAGTCCATAGCGTTTTCTACCGGGTTGCCGTCCTCGTCGCGGGCGGAAATTTCCACGAAAGCAAGGTCCTTACCGTCTGCCACAATATGGTCAAATTCCGGTGTTACCTCGATTGCTGCAGTATTGCCGAAGGATTTATGCACATCCTCTGCCACCACGTTGCCGTTTTCATCATAAGCCACCGCACGCAGGCTTCCCTTGTGGAAAGGCACCCGGAAGCTGGGGAACAGCTCCTGTCCGTGCGCATGGTCGATTTCTTTTACGCCGAGAGATTTCTCATTGACAAATACCTCCACCTTAGGCGCGTTGCTGCATACCCGTACGTCCACCATCTGACCCTCGTTGAAGTCCCAGTAAGGAAGCACATGCACCATGGGACGCTTTTTATAATCCGTCCATTCTGCCTGATACATATAGAAGACATCCTTCGGGAAGCCTGCCGTATCAATCAGACCGAAATAAGAATTCTTTGTCTTGTAAGGGGTAGGCTCGCCGATATAGTCAAAGCCCGTCCACAAAAACTGTCCTGCCGCAAAATCCCTGTCTCTGTCTACGGAAATACAATGCTCCACTGTCTTGGCTGCCCAGCTCGGACGGCTGTTGCCAAGGGAAGAACACTGCTCGTCTTCTTCCGTTAAAATCGGCTGGGAAAGCGGGAAATGGTAAACGCCCCTGCTCTGTACGATGGAGGAAGTTTCACTTCCATAAATCACCCAGTCGGGATGTTCTTTATGGTGTGCATCATAATGGTTGTCGCCGTAGTTGTAGCCAGCCAGCTTTACAATATCCGCACAGTTCTGTGCGCCCTGCCAGGGCATATAATTGGAACCGATGGTAACTCTTGCATTTTTCTTGGGGTCATGGACAAGCACATCTCCCATCAGTCTTTTCGTCAGACCCACGCCTTCTGCTTCATGGGTATCGTGAATTTCATTACCGATACTCCACATGATAACGGAGGGATGGTTTCTGTCCCTGCGAATCCAGCTTGCCACGTCCTTTTCTGCCCATTCATCGAAAAATCTGGCGTAGTCGTATTCGGTCTTGGGCTCCATCCACATATCGAATGCTTCCGAAACAATATACATACCCATGGTATCCGCTAAATCCATCAGCTCCGGCGCCGGCATGTTGTGGGAAGTACGGATGGCGTTGACACCCATTTTCTTTAAAGTTGCAATCTTACGCGCCATGGCTTTTTTATGGAATGCCGCACCCAGACAGCCCAAATCGTGATGTTCGCAGACACCGTGCAGCTTTACCCGTTTACCGTTTGCCACAAAGCCCTGTTCCGGGTCAAATACAAAATCACGGAAGCCGATGTTATATTCTGCCTTATCTCCGTTCTCCAGAGCCACGCTGACGTGGTAAAGTACCGGATGTTCGGCATTCCACAGTGCGGGCTTTTCAATCATGGCTTCTCCCATAAGAAGCTGTTTTTCCGCATTCCAGGTAAGGGTAAAGGTTTTCACAATCATTTTGCCCTGGGAAAGAACCACCTTGGCGGTCAGATCGGAAGCCTTGCCGCTGCCGTTTCCTGCTCCCTGCAAAGCAGCCTCTGCGTCACTGTCTGCTTTTGCAATGCCGGAAGCCTCTGCGCCATTGCCTGCTTTTGTCATGCCGGACACCTCTGCATCACTGTCCGTTTTTGTCAAACCGGAAATCTCTGCCTCAATTTCCAGTTTGAAGTCGTCCCCGCATTTTTTTGTGACAATGTAAACACCGTCGGAAGTCAGGTGCACCACGGGCGCTTCCCTGAACCATACGTTGCGGAAAATACCCGCGCCGGAATACCAGCGGGAGTTGGGCTCATGATGGTCAATGCGCACCATCATCGTATTTTCCCCATCCTTCAAAAGATTTGTCATATCGAATTCAAAGGTGGAATAACCATATTTCCACTCCCCTAAAAGGCTTCCGTTTATGTAAACCTTAGAGTCCATATACACGCCGTCAAAACGGATACTGTATACCTTTTCCGCATCCTTTTTCACGGTAAACTTCTTCCGGTACCAGCCGGTGGATGTTTCATACAGATTTAAGGTGTCGTAAATCAGCCAGTCGTGTGGAAGGTCCACTCTTTCAAACTTATCCTCATAAGCAGAGAGTTCCTCCAGCCCCGTCCCAAAAGGTGTCTTTGCAAATTCCCATTGATTTGTAAATAATTCCATATCTTCTCCGTTCCGAAGCCCGCACCGCCGTCCGGTTCTGTCATCTGGTCCTGCCATCCGATTATGCCGTCCGTTCCTACCATCTGGTCCTGTCATCCGATTTTCCGCAATCTTTCCGGCACCGCCGCAGAAAAAGGCTTCTATGTTGCTATGATATTTTATTTTAAGTGGATAACCGTAAATCCGCAACCGATTAAATTGCAGATATAATGTACTATTTTGTATAGATTCCCATACCGGTCTGACTGCAATATTCCTGCAGGTTTGCAGCGGATTTCTGCATGTACGCTTCCTGGTCCGCCGCATCAAAATGTTCAATGGCAAGATAGCCCCGGTAGCCGTACTCTTTCATCTTGTATACCAGTTCCTTTATGGGGATGCAGCCTTCCCCCACCGCCGCGGGCAGGTAGCATTCCTTTATGTCCGGGGTTGCATTTTTCTGTGTTTGCAAAGGTTTATCGGAGCTTATTTTCCTATCCTTGCAGTGCACATGCACAACCTTATCTTTGAGTTCCTCCCACGCTGCAAAAATATCCTCCCCATGGATGATAAAATTGCCCGTGTCAAAAGTAAAACAAAGCCCCGGAACCTGCTCTGCAAACCACTGCATGCCGCTCACGCAGGCAATGGGCGAATTCCTGTCATCAAAATCCTCTATCACAACAGTGATGGGGGTGTCGGCAATATTCCGGCTGCCTGCCATTTCTACGATTTCCCGCAGTCCATCCGCCATGCGCTGTGCCTTTTCACTGTGGGAAAGGTAGTCCCACACTTTCTCCCTGTCCGGCACACAATTCACAAACTCTTCCGCTTCCACTGAAAAAAAGCCGGGCACAATCAGTATTTTTTCGGCTTTCGTTTTTCTTGCAATTTCAATATGTCTGCGGGCTTTTTCTGTTTCCCTGCCCCGCTCCAACGCATAAAATTCATAAATGCAGCTCACCTGTAAGCCTGCAGTCTCAAGCATTTCCAGCGTTGCCGGGTGTTCCAGGAGGTAGGTACGGTTAATTTCTACAGCAGAAATGCCCGCTTTCTTCACCTCTGCAAGCAGCTCCGGAATATGTTTACCGGTCTGCTCCTCCGCCTGTAAAATATGGTCAAAAAAGACCGAAAGTCTGATTACTTCACTTCCTCGCATGCAAGCTCCTTCCGTGCTCCCATAGGCGCACAAAACCGCACCGCATTTATAATGATCTGCTGAATTTCCGGTACATAGTAAATCGGATATTCTTCATGACCCGGCTGAAAATAAAAAATCTTTCCCATTCCTCTTGTAAACGTACAGCCGCTGCGGAATACCTGTCCGCCGGAAAACCAACCCGCAAAAATCACATCGTCTGGCTTGGGAATACCAAAATATTCCCCGTACATTTCTTCTTGGGGCAGGAAAACTTTCTCCGGAATACCCGCTGCTATGGGGTGGGTGGGTGCAAGACACCAGAGATTTTCCTGCTCTCCGTGCTTCCATTTTAAGGTCATGGAAGTGCCCAGAAGCCGCTTCATTATTTTGGAAAAATGTGCAGAATGCAGGGCAATCAGTCCCATTCCCGCGAGCACGTGCTTCTGCACCCTTTCTGCCACTTCATCCGAAAAGGCATCCTGCAGGGCATGGCTCCAGAAAATCAGCACATCCGTGTCCGCAAGCACCTCTTCCGTCAGACCGTGCTCCGGCATATCAAAAGTCGCCGTCCGCACCTGAAAATCCTCTTGCTTCCCTAAAAAAGAAGCAATGCAGCCGTGAATACCCTGCGGATAAACCTTTCGGACGCCCTCATATTCTCTTTCGTGTTTGTATTCGTTCCAGACCGTAACCCGTATCATTTTTTCTCCCTGTTTTTCTACTATTTTCTTCTCCGTTTACTTCATGGCTCATTCTCTGTTTTCTGCCCTTTCCTTTGACCCAGCTTGACATATCCTTTCGCAGGGTCAAACTCAAGTCCGGCTTCCTGCTTTCTTCTTTGACTCTGACAGGCTCTTTCCCTCGCAGGGTCAAACTCAAGTCCAGCTTCCCGCTTTCTTCTTTGACTCTGACAGGCTCTTTCCCTCATAGAGTCAAATCCCACTCCGGGCTTCCTGCCCTTTCCTTTGACTCAAGTAGGCTTTTCCTTTCGCAAAGTCAAACCCCAGTCACATTTTCCACTTTTCCCTTTGACCCAGGAAGATTCTTCCCCTCTTGGAGTCAAATTTAAATCCGGCTTCCCGCTTTCCTCTTTGACTCTGACAGGCTCCTTCCCTCATAGAGTCAAATCCCACTCCGGGCTTCCTGCCCTTTCCTTTGACTCAAGTAGGCTTTTCCTTTCGCAAAGTCAAACCCCAGTCACATTTTCCACTTTTCCCTTTGACCCAGGAAGATTCTTCCCCTCTTGGAGTCAAATTCAAGTCCGGCTTCCTGCTTTCTTCTTTGACTCCGACAGGCTCTTTCCCTCATAGAGTCAAATCCCACTCCGGGCTTCCTGCCCTTTCCTTTGACTCAAGTAGGCTTTTCCTTTCGCAAAGTCAAACCCCAGTCACATTTTCCACTTTTCCCTTTGACCCAGGAAGATTCTTCCCCTCTTGGAGTCAAATTTAAGTCCGGCTTCCCTCTTTCCTCTTTGACTCTGACAAGCCTATCTTCGCACAAAGTCAAACCGTCAGATTCAAACTGGGTTTCCTACTGCATCTTTGCCAAGAAAGCCTCTACATTGCCAGCGATGTCGCCCTTAAACACGGCGGAGCCTGCCACTGCCACATTGGCGCCTGCTGCAAGCACCATGGAGATATTGTCTAAATTGATGCCGCCGTCCACTTCAATATCAATGTCCCTGCCGCTTTCCTGCACCATTTTGCGGACTGCTTTCACCTTGTCCGTGCAGTAGTCAATATAGGACTGACCGCCAAATCCCGGCTCCACGGTCATAACCAAAATCATATCCACTGTTCCGAGATAAGGTCTAACCGTTTCCACATCCGTGCCCGGTTTAATGGAGATACCGGCTTTCTTGCCCTGACGATGAATTTCGTCAATGATTTCCGCTGCCTTTTCGGTTGCCTCCAGATGAAAAGTAATCAGGTCCGCACCGCAATCGATAAACTCCTGAATGTACCGCTCCGGTTCCACAATCATCAGATGGACATCAAAAACCTTGTCGGTAGTTTTACGGATGGATTTAATCACCGGCATACCATAAGAAATGGATGGCACAAAAAGTCCATCCATTACATCTATGTGTATATACTGGGCGCCTGCCTTGTCCGCCAGGGCAAGCTGCTCACCTAATTTTGCAAAATCTGCGGATAAAATAGAAGGGGATAAAATATTTTTCATGTGTGTGCTCCTCATAAATGACAAATAGGTTTATTTTCTGCTCCCGCATAAAATGCCGCAAGCATTTTCCTTTCTATTATACATCATTTCAGGAGTTTTTCCACATCCCTTTTTAACTGCTCCCAATCGTCCTCATGTTCCACATAATAAAGCGGACATTTTTTGCCGCCGCAGTCATAATGCCGCAGAATATCATCCGTGGAAAGTCCGTATTTTTTCACCAGATATGCCAGCAGATGTATTAGGGAGTCGTAGGTTTCTTTAGTAAAACTGCCGTCCGCACTTTTGTAACAGCACTCAATGGAAATGGAGTCGTAGTTTCTGGTTTTCACCGCATAGGCAATTTCCTCAAACGGAATACATTGAATAATTTCCCCGTCATAACCAATGATAAAATGTGCGCTTGCTGACCTTTCGTGTGTGTCTTTCAGGGACTCAAAATAGCTTCGGTTCTGCGCAGCGCTGGTATTGCGATTTGCTGTATAATGTACAAAAATACTGTTGACCTCCTGCAGTCGTTCTCCGGGTCGGGAGTAATCGTTTGGTGTCAGAAAAGCTTCCTCCCATTCCGGCTTTTCTACGTTCTTATAATCCAGAACGGAAATCTGTCTCTGCAGATTTTTCACAGCCTGCGCAGCTTTTCCGTCGGAAAGCAGGCGGATTACCGAAATGATAAGAATAGCCGCCAGCAGAATAAAAAATACTTCGGTAAACAGGAGCCTGAGAAATCTTTTCTCCGGCTTTTTGCTGCGCGCCCTGCGGTGCCCGATCTTTGTATACTGCTCGTTCCCCGGCTGCACCTTTCCAGCGCGATGCTGTCTTTCAATCCTCATTCCGTCTATGTTGTACTTGTCTTCTGACCGTTCTCTTCTGGCTCGGTATTCCTGTTCTGCCTGCTTTCGCTTCTCACGGGAATTCTTTTTTGCTTGTACCGCCGTCACTCTTCTGACATAATGCGCCGTCTCCGATTCTGCTCTTCCAGTCCGCTGCACCTTCCCAGATTGCTCTCTTCTGGCATAGCGCTCTTTCTCCGGCTGCGTTCTCGGTGCAAATGCCATATCTAAATTTAATTCTTCTCTTTCGTTTCTCTCATCCAACATAAAAAAAGCCTCCGGTTGTTCAGTATAGCAGATTTCCTCTGCTAATTCTTAAAGAACCGGAAAGCTTTTTCTTAATTTTTTATGAATGTAAAACGATAGGTTACCAACCGCTACGCTATCAGGAATTCCAGTGCAGCCGGTGAAGCTCTCCTTCGGTCTGCATGCCGCTAAATCCGTTCTGGCGCAGGGCTTCGTACAGCACAATCGCCACAGAATTAGATAAATTCAGGGAACGGATATCCGGCAACATGGGAATACGGATGCAGGTTTCCTCGTTGTCCACAAGGATTTCTTCGGGTATACCGGCACTCTCCTTGCCGAACATGATAAAATCATCCGGTCCAAACTGCACATCGGTATAGACATGTTTTGCCTTGGTGGTAGCCATCCAGATTTTTGCACCGGGATGCTTTGCCAGAAACTCCTCATAATTCATATAGCGGGTTACATCCAGATGCTCCCAGTAGTCCATGCCCGCTCTTTTTATGGATTTCTCATCCAGATGAAAACCGAGCGGCTCAATCAGATGCAGGGATGTGCCTGTTGCAACACAGGTTCTGCCGATGTTTCCCGTATTTGCCGGAATTTCCGGCTGGTGAAGTACAATATGCATCTTCTGTCTCCTTATATGATGGCATAAGAATTATTTGCCCTGCTCCTCGCGCAGCTTCGTGATGAAATGCGCCAGGCGTTCCATCGCCATTTTCAGCTTCTCCAGTGAGTAAGCGTAGGAAATACGCAGGTAGCCCTCGCCGCTTGCGCCGAACGCATCGCCGGGAACCGCTGCCACTTTTTCTTCCTCCAGGAAACGGGTGGCAAATTCTTCGCTGGTCATGCCGAACTCCTTGATACAGGGGAATACATAGAAAGCGCCGTAAGGCTCAAAGCATTCCAGACCCATTTCACGGAAAGCATGCATCAGGAAACGTCTTCTCTGGTTGTAGGCAGTACGCATTTCCACGATATCCTCGTCGCCGTTTTTCAGAGCTTCGATAGCGGCATACTGTGCCGTGGTGGGCGCGCACATAATTGCAAACTGGTGAATTTTCGTCATCTGCTCGATAATATTCTGCGGTCCGCACACATAGCCGAGTCTCCAGCCGGTCATAGCATACGCCTTGGAGAAACCGTTGATCAGAAGGGTTCTCTCCTTCATGCCGGGCAGACTGGCAATGGACACATGCTTGTCCTTGTAGGTCAGTTCTCCGTAGATTTCGTCAGACATGACATAGATGTCGTTTTCAATAATAATATCTGCAATCGCCTCTAAGTCCTTCTTTTCCATTATGGCCCCGGTCGGGTTGTTGGGGAAAGGAAGAATTAACAGCTTTGTCTTGGGAGTAATGGCTGCTTTCAGCTCCTCCGGTGTCAGGCGGAATTCGTTTTCTGCCTTCAAATCGATAATGACCGGCTTGCCGCCCGCCAAAATTGTACAAGGCTCATAGGAAACATAAGAAGGCTGGGGAATCAGCACTTCCTCTCCTTCGCCCGGATTTATCATGGCGCGAATACCGATATCAATGGCCTCGGAACCGCCCACGGTAATCAGCACTTCTCTGGTCGGATGGTAATGAATGCCCTGTGTCCGGTAAAGATAATGACAGATTTCCTCACGCAGCTTCATAAGACCTGCGTTGGAAGTATATTTGGTATGTCCCTGTTCCAGAGAATAAATACCCTCATCGCGGATATGCCAGGGGGTGGCAAAGTCGGGCTCGCCCACACCTAAAGAAATAGCATCCTTCATTTCGCTGACAATATCGAAAAATTTACGGATTCCGGAGGGTTTTAACTCTACGACCTGTCTGGATAATGGATCTCTCATGGCGTAATCAACTCTCTTTCATCTTCGTATTTGCTGGTTAAAATGGTGCCGTGGTCCTTGTATTTCTTTAAGACAAAATGGGTAGCGGTGCTCAGCACGCCGTCCAATGTGGCAAGCTTGTCGGAAACAAAATTGGAAACCTCTCTCAGAGACTTTCCCTCCAGAGATACCAGAAGGTCATACCCACCGGAAATCAGATATACGGAATTTACTTCTGCATATTTGTAAATTCTTTCGGCAAAGCTGTCAAAGCCCTGTCCTCTCTGCGGGGTAATACGCACCTCAATCAGTGCATTTACCTTTTCAATGTTGGTATTTTCCCAGTTGATCATGGTGTGATAACCGCAGATAATGCCTTCTGCTTCAAGCGCAGCCAGTTCATTTACCACATCCACTTCTTCCACACCTAAGATGACTGCCAGTTCCTTCAAATCCATACGGCTGTTTTTCTCTATAATACGCAATAATTCTTCTCTCATAGGTTTTCTCCTTTTATCTTGCTGAATTCATCCGAGACAGGACGGTCTAAGAAACGCTTTTCCTCCTGGTTTATGACAACTCTGTCGTTGTTATCCGTTATCTTTCCGATTACCGCTGCCAAAATTCCCGCTTCCTTCAAATCCCTGACCAAGTGTTCGCCGTTGTCAGTGGTAATGAGGAGGCTTCCGCCGGAGAGCATTTCATAGGGACTTATGCCGAAAAACTCGCATACTTCCACGCACTCCTGTCTGATGGGTATTGCTTTCAGGTCTACGGCCAGTCCAACACCGGCGCTCTCTGCCAGTTCCCAGAGGGAAGCAAAAATGCCTCCGCCGGATACATCATGCATGGCGCCCGCATTGGACTTTATGGCGGTGGCGGCCTCCGGAAGGATGGACAATTCCTGCAGGAAAGCCTGCGCTTTTTCTATCATATGAAGCGGATAACGTTCCGCTAACCGTTCTTCATAACGGGTGGCTAAGAGTCCCGCCCCTTCGCATCCCACCTGCCCCGTAAGAACAATGTCCTGACCTGGCCGGATGTGATTTTCAAAAAGGGCTTCTCCTTCCACGCTGCCGATGGCGGTTGCCGTCACATACGGAACACTGCAATTTTCCGACACCTCCGTGTGACCTCCCGCAATCTGAATATGTAAAATGCCCGCCGCTTCGTTGGCTTTTTTCATCAGCTCCCTTAAGAAGCTTTCCTCCGTATCCGCCGGAAGCAGAAGTGTCAGAAGCACCGCCACGGGATGGGCTCCTCTTACGGCTATGCCGTTCACCGCCTTCATAATGGGCACATATACTTCTGACGGAGATGTCACAAAAAAGGTCTGGACGGACTGTACCGTGTATCCGTTTTTCTGCGCAAAAACAGCGCAGTCTTCCCCTATGCCTGCGCCATTTTTAACTTCCTTATTCTGATTGGTAATCTGCTTTAAGACGGAACGTTTCAAAACACTTTCCGATACTTTACCGACCTTCATACACAATACCTTCTTATGTTTGCTCTGTCTATTTGTCTGTTCTGCTTATTGGGTTCATCCGCTTATTTTCTTATCCGGTTCATTCCTTATTCAGTGGGTGCTGCAGGCGCCGCCGCTGCCGCTGCCTGCTGTGCGTTAAGAATGGCAATCACGTTTTTCACATGGTCAATGCTGCCGGTGCCGCACGCTGCCATAATCTCATTATACGCATTGGCGTCTGCGGTTGAAACACCAACGACTGCGCTTCTGGGAACCATTTTGTAGCTGCTGCTGTTTACCACTTCCCTGCTTACCTGCACGCCGTCCTCTTTTACCACCTTCCAGAGTCTTGCCTTGTAGCCGATGTGGGCGCCTGTCACACTGATGTAACCCAGCGGATAAGCAGCATCCGGATAAAGGGCATCCGATGTGGGGTTAATGGTTTCCAGTATTTCGCTTTCATATTCCACCGTACGGTTCGCCGGTCTTGTTTCCACACCATAGATGGTGAAGGTAATCTTTTTATCCTCTGTATGTCCTTCTATGTAAACAGGATGCTCTGTATTGTTTACAAATTTGAAATCCTTACCGGAAGACTCGGCAATCGCCGCATCCGCAGAGGGACTTACATAGCTGACAATCATGGAGTGGTTGTAACGTTCCGTCACATCCAGCTCGGATAACAGAACGGCATTGTAAAGGGTGGTAGAAACCTGGCAGATGCCGCCGCCGAGGGAGTCAACAACCTTACCGTTCAGATAAGAACCCGCCATATAGTATCCGTTTTTCTCTGAGAAAGGAGAAACTGTCTGGTAGGTGGAAAATTCGTCTCCGGGATAAAGGGTAGTGCCGTCAATCAGTCGGCAGCCGTTGGCTATGTTGCCGCTTCTGTTGGAATTGGAACTCTTGTAGGTTGTGGTATAAGTACCCAGCACATCTTTTACTAAGGAAAGCTCTTCCTCATTTCCCCGGGGCTGCTCCTCTTCCACTGTCAGGGCAATGGTTTCGTTTCCTCTTGCCCACTTGTTTGTCATGTAATCGTACACTTCATCAATGGAAGTTTCCACATCCAGACGATACCCTGTCTGTCCGTCCGTAATCTTAAACGCACCGTTTTCGCGGGTCAGTGTATAGTCAATGGCCTCCCGGTCAAAAACGCTGCACTTCTCTACCAGCACATTATTGATGGCGGTTACATCAAATCCCAATTCAATGGGATAGACCTTATTTTCATTCTCTAAATCCTTCAGCTCCTTGTATCGCTGCACCACATTGCCGTGCATGCCGAGCTCCTTTGCCTCTTCGATAATGTCGGTATTTTTCCAGGAAAGCCCCAGCTCACCCGCCGTTACCGTCACTTCATTATCGCCTGCTGCAAGAAGTGTGATTTCCGCTTCTTTCAAAGGATCCACATACGCATTGATTGCTTCCGCTGCTTCTTCTTCTGTCATGCCGGCAAGAGAAATCTCTTCCGCATAGACGCCCTTTTTCAGAGTGTCATCGCCCTTTGCCTCCACGTTTACCGTAAGGAGGGAAAAAGCGCAAAAGACAGTACCCAAAAGCAGCATTGCTTTTGAAACCATTTTTTTCATATCCTCTACTCCTCAAAACCTTCCCGCAATTGTCATCCGCGGGAAAATATGCTACCATAATGCTGCGGAACATGCTGCACATGGCGGCCAACCACACTGCCTGCTCCTGCGGCAGCCTACATACCAAGTGCCATGGGAAGCACCATCGCTATGATTAAGAAAATAATAATCACGGCGGAAATTATCTTTTTTGTTTTCCTGCTGTAGATATTAAACATAACGTTACCATGCCTTTCCACAACCTGCAGACCCCTGCAGGCACTATTTTCTACTGAAAGGATATTATATATGAAAACATTATTTTTGTCCAGTTTAATCAGTTTTTGTCTGCTAATCTTCCTTTTGAACAAGCGCCATTCCAAAATGGAAAAGAGCATGAAGGAAGCCTTCTGGAAACGGGAAGAAGAGGCCAACCACACCAGACGCAAATCGCTCGACAATCTTCCTTATATTACCATTCCTCTGGAGGAGCTGCCGCTTGCCTGCCACATCACCGGCGATGCCGCAGCCGTCCGAAATACCGGCGATGCCGCAACCGTCCGAAATACCGGCGATGCCGCAACCGTCCGAAATACCGACGATGCCGCAGCAAATGAAACCATCTCCGAGGAATGCAAGGAAATCTTAAGGAGCCTGTCCACCCGGAAAATCGTCAATTTGACCGGATACACCAACACGGACTTAAAGCTTTCCTACGGCACCGCCAACATCACATGCCTTACCGAGTACGACCAGAACTACACCCTGCTTGTCTCCACCCTGCAGAAATGGGCGGAAGTCCTGTACCGGGGCGGGGCAAAAAAGGAATGCCGGCAGGTTTTGGAATATGCCGTTTCCATCGGCACCGATGTGAGCCACACCTACTTTCTTTTAGCGGATCTGTATAACGAGGAGGGCGAAAGTGACCTGAAATACAGCCTTATCGAAAAAGCTTCCGGGCTTTCCTCCTTAAGCAGCAAGGTCATCGTCCGTACTTTGCAAGGATCTGGTCCGTATAGCGGCTGGCTTCGCTCCGGGTCAGATGCTCAATCGAATACTCTACCGTAATTTTATGCAGCTCCAACAGTTTATATAACCTTTCTTTTTGCGCCGCCGTTGCCGGCGCATCTTTTTTCACCTGATAATTGAGTTTATGCGGCTGAAAATATTTCTCAGCGCCCTCTTTTCCGGAAAAAAGCTCCCATAGCTTATCGTAGAGAGCGACCGTTGCCATGGCATCCCCCAGCGCTCTGTGCGCCTTATGCGAAATTCCAAAATGCTCACACAGATAAGGCAGGCTCCGGTGGGGCAGCTCCGTCAGATATACTCTGGCAATTTTCAAGGTATCCAGCCCTTCCCGTTCAAAGCTTCCCTTTCCGTTCACCACCGCTTTTTTTAAGAAAGAATAATCAAAAAGCACACTGTGTCCCAGCAGAATATCCTCTCCCGCAAAGTGCAGGAAATCCGGCAGCACCTCGTTTATGACAGGCTTGTCAAAAAGCATGTCATCCGTAATGCCTGTAATCCCCGTAATCCGTTCCTCCAAAGGCCTGCAGGGGTTAACCAGCGTCTGGAAGGTGTCCGCTATTTTCCCGCCACGCACCTTCACGGCGCCGATTTCTATGATTTTGTCTGTTTTCGGGTTTAAGCCTGTGGTTTCCAAATCTACACACAGGTAATCACTTATTTTATCCATTTTTCTTGCCGGCAGCTTTCTTTTGTTTATAGGAAGGACATAAATCCGTAAGGAAGCACTCGTCGCACTTAGGAGTCGGCGCCTTACAGATTTCCCTGCCGAAGGTGATAAGCTGGATGTTGTATAAAATCCAGTGATCCTTGGGCAGCACCTTCATCAGCTCCTGCTCCGCCTTAACGGGGTCGTCCGATTTCGTAATGCCGAGCTTTAAGGAAATCCGCTTCACATGGGTATCCACCACGATGCTGGGCTCATGGAAAATGTTTCCCCGGATCACATTGGCAGTCTTTCGCCCCACACCTGCCAGGGATGTCAGTTCGTCGATACCGGAGGGCACTTCTCCGTTGTATTTCTCCATCAAATCCCTGCAGCAGGCAATGATGTTTTTCGCCTTGTTATGGTAAAAGCCGGTGGAATGGATATCCTGCTCCAGCTCCTTTAGGTCTGCTGCCGCAAATGCCTCCACGGAAGGATATTTCACAAACAGATCCTTCGTAACAATATTCACCCTGGCATCCGTACACTGGGCGCTTAACATGGTTGCAATCAAAAGCTGCCACGCATTTTCATGGTCTAAGGAGCACCTGAAGTCCGTGCCGTAATGGGCATCCATTCTCTCTAAAATTTCTGTTACACGTTTTCCGGCCATAGTACTTTTGCCTCCCTTGTCAGCGGATCTCTGTGGTCATAATCAAATAAAAGGAACGCCTGTTCCGGCAATCTCTTCACTCCTGACACATCTGTCGCCCACACAGAATAGGAAAACGGCTCTAAATGTGTCATACGTGACAACTGGGGCGCCGGTATTTCCGACAGATGCGGCAGATACCTTCTTTCCGATTCTTCCTTTTTATAAAATGCATGTATTACAGGCTGCAGATCATGTAAATCAGGAGCGAAGTCCGGCCGGCTCTTTAGATTTTCCCGCACATACAAATCAAAGAGAAGCAGCTCCTTATACAGTTCCTGGCGCTCCGGATGGATGGTTTTCGCAAAGGAAAGCAGCGCCTGATACCGGTAAATCCGGGAGGGGGTTTCCACAAAGAAGCCCTGTTCTTCGTAGAAATCTGCCAGTGCTTCGTAAAAAGCAAAGGCTCCCTGCCCAAGATCCGCTATCATCACCGGCAGGCTGTGTGCAAACTGCCCGCTGTTGTAGTAGATTTCCACCATTTCTTCTATCCGTTTCAGCCGGCAGATTTCCGTGAAGGAGAGCCAGTTGGTATACAACACCTCATACGGTGCGTAATCGGTATAAACAAGACCATAGCTTTCCGCCATCTCTGCCATATAGGAGCCTTTCAGCACCTTTAAGAAGCCAAGCTGGAGCTGTTCCGGCTCCATGGCATATACGTCATCAAAGGAACGGGCAAAGCTGTCATAATCTTCATAAGGAAGACCCGCTATCAAATCCAGATGAATATGCACATTGTGTGCCGCTTTTAAGGCAGCCACCACCTGTTTCAGCTTTTCAATGTCCATCACACGGCGGATTTCCCGCAGCGTATCGGTGTTTGTGGACTGCACGCCGATTTCAAACTGTACCAGACCGGGACGCATCTTTGCCACCAGTGCAATCTCATCCTCCCGGAGAATATCTCCCGCAATCTCAAAATGGAAGTTAGTGACACCATTGTCATGGTCATACAGATACTGCCAGACAGCCATGGCATGGTCGTGATTGCAGTTAAAGGTCCTGTCTACAAATTTAACCTGCTTTACCTTTTTCTCCAGGAAAAAAGCAAGCTCCTTCTTTACCACCTCAATATCCCGGAAACGCACGGTTTTATCAATGGATGACAGACAGTAGCTGCAACGGAACGGACATCCCCTCTGGGTCTCATAATAAATAATGCGGTTTTGAAAAGGTGCCATATCATCATACAGAAAAGGCACCTCCGTAAGATTAAGCGGTGCTCTTTCCGGTGTCATACCGCTTCTTAACATCAGACCCGGAATATCCTCAAGGGACTTATGCTTTTCTTCCGACACATTTACTTTTTCCCCTGCTGCACTCTGCTCTCCCAGATTTGCGCACCGTGCTTCCACCTGCTCCTTTGTCACATAATACTTTACCACTTCCGCAAAGGTCGCTTCCCCTTCGCCGATAAAAATGCCGGTGAGATACGGATATTTCCGCAAAAGCTTATCCGCATCATACGTGACCTCCGGTCCGCCTAAAAACACCGGCAGCTTGGGCAGAAGCTTGTGCAGCCCGCCCATCAGCTTTTCGACCATGCCGATGTTCCAGATATAGCAGGAAAAGCCGATCACATCCGGCTTTCTCCTGTAGATATCCTCTAAAATGTCCTCCATGCGGTTGTTGATGGTGTATTCGGCAATCTCTACCGCATCGGTATATTCCCCGGCAAACCTTTTCAGGCTGTAAACAGCCGGATTGGAATGAATATATTTGGCATTTACTGCCACCAGTAAAAATTTCATTTTCTCACTTCTTCCGTTCTTTCCATGATTGTAGCATTCTTCCCCTACAAAAACTTCTGTATCAGACCCTCTGTCAGATAATCCGCTAACTCCATAATCTGGTTTTCCTGCTCGGCAAACAACCGGATAACTTCATTATAATCGCCGGACAGCTCCGCTTCCATGATATTCTTGATCATATCGAGGTGACGGTTCAGGTACATGGTCAGCTCGCCGTAATCATACTCGGAATTATTGTCCGACCAGAATTTAGCCAGCCCGGCGGCATTGTCCCGCCACAAAGCATCCTGCTTTTCTTCTTCCGCTATATCGCCGTCCTTCATCGCCTGCAGGATTTTTCCTGCAATTTCTATATGCTCTTCCAAAAGATCCGTTAATGCGGAAATCTTATTTTCCGAATAAAAAGGAGCAAATACCGAGGCGATATCCTCTGCGGTCTGCAGCAGTCTCTCTTCCACGGCACTCTTACCGGGAAGGTCATTCAAAAATGCCGACTGGAATATAAGTTCCCAGTAAATATGCTGCAACCAGCTCTCCCGCATTTCATTGTTCAGCTTCAGTTCTTCTTCCTGCATGTCGTTCTGCCCCACGCCGGAACAGATATACAGTTTTCCTCCCACCTGCAGATTATAAGGATTGACGCCGGGATTGCGCATCATAATATCCGGCACCGTCGTCCGGTACTTCTGCGCTAATTTATAAAAAGAGTCGCCCGGCTGTATGATATGAATTACTGTTCTGCAAAAAGCCATTGTACACTCCAAAGGATAAGTTATACTACTATATGCAGTTTTCCGGCGGAAGTTTCATATCATAAAATGTACGCCGTCACTTTACCCGCGACAGTACCAGCACCACTGCAAACGTCAGTACCTCGGCACAGGGGAAGGAAAGCCAGATGCCTGTCATGCCAAATAAAGCGGAAAGCAGAATAGCAAAAAAGATAATCGCCACAACCCCTCTGAGCAGGGAACCCGTGATTGCGGGCCTGGGCTTGTCCACAGCAGAAAAGTAAGCCACCAGCACGATATTGATGCCGGCAACCAGATATCCCAGAAAGTACAGCCGTATTCCGTCATCGGCATAACGGGCAAGCTCTGCACTCTGTTCGCTATTAAAAATGGAAATCAGCGGACCGGTAGCCAGAAAAACGATGCCCACTATAATGATTTCCGTAGCCAGGCCGGTAAGCAGGCTCCACCTCAGGAGCTTTTTCACATGCGCCGTATCGCCTTTCCCGTAATATTCACTGATTAATGGCTGGGCGCCCTGCGCCAGACCGTTAAAGATAGACATTGCCACAATGGAAATATTGGCAATTACACCATACGCTGCCACGCCGATATTACCTGCAAGGGACAAGATCAGCATATTAAACACAATTGTGGTTACAGCAGAAGAAATCTCCCCCACAAAAGCCGATATTCCAAGCTGGCAGCAGGAAAACAGATGCCGGGGGGAAGGCCTGTGGAATCCAAATTCCACATGATTGTTCTTACCGAAAAGATGCATGCAGCATACAGACATAGTGACCGCCGGACACACTGCCGTTGCCAGCGCCGCACCGTTCATCCCCAGACCCATGGGAAACATAAACACATAGTCAAACACAATATTGAACAGACTGCCCGCTATGGAACCCAGCATGGCAGTTGCCGGTGCATGGTCGTTGCGCGTGAAAGCCGTAAATGTGTAATTCGTCATGAAAAAAGGAGAGGCTATCAGAATGATACGCAGATAATCCTTACCCAGTGCCGTCAGCGCCGCATCACCGCCCAGAAGCTGCAGCAGCTTTTCCGGCAGAAAAATACCGATAAGGATAAATGGAATGCTGCACAGCACACTGCACAAAACGGATTGTGTAAAATAAAAATTTACCGGTTCCCCCTTCGCCTTGCTGATACGGTACCGGGTAGCCGAGCCGATGCCGATCATGGCGCCAATGGCATACACCAGACCGAATACCGGCAAAATCAGATTTAAGACGGCCAGCCCGTCCGCGCCGGAATACAGGGAGATAAAGAAAGTGTCTGCCAGAATGTAGACAGAAATGCCCACCATTCCGGCAACACTTTGCAGAACATATTTTGTAAATTGTTTTAACATAATTACTCCAATGTAGCAAGAAATCTGTGGAATGCCCTTCTGCCCTCGGGCGTGCGCTTGTAAACGCCGGCATCCGTAAGGACTTCCGCAAACACAAGACCCACTTCTTTTTCTAAAATGCCCTCGATATTGTCCGCCGTCACGGAGTATCTGGGCAAGAATTCCTCCACCCAGTCCGCATGCTTGCAAAGCTCTTCCGATGCCCGCAAATCCTTACCGGCAAGAATGGCTTCCTTTAAGTCCGCCAGTTCCTGCTTCAACCGGGCAGGCAAGACCGCCAGACCCATAACCTCAATCAGACCGATGTTTTCTTTCTTGATATGGTGCAGCTTCGCATGGGGATGATATACTCCCAGCGGATGCTCCGCCGTTGTGATGTTGTTGCGCAGAACCAGATCCAATTCATATTTATCCCCGCGCTTCCTGGCAATGGGGGTAATGGTGTTGTGAGGTTCGCCGTCCGTTTCCGCATAAATAAAGGCTTCCTCGTCCGTATAGCCTCTCCAGCCTGTCAGAATTTTATCCGCCAGCGCAATAATTCTGTCCGTATCGGTACCACTCAGGCGGATAACGGACATGGGCCACTTCACAATGCCTGCTTCCACATCTTCAAAGCCTGCTGCCCGGAAGATTTCCTCCACCGGCGCCTTTGCCATGGCAAATTCGTAGTGACCGCCCTGGAAATGGTCGTGGCTTAAAATGGAACCGCCCACAATCGGCAGATCTGCATTGGAACCCACAAAATAATGCGGAAACTGCTTTACAAAATCAAAGAGCTTGCAGAAGGTGGCATGCTCGATTTTCATAGGCATATGCTCCGAATTAAAAACGATGCAATGCTCGTTGTAATATACATAAGGAGAATACTGGAAGCCCCACCGGGAACCATTGATGGTCACCGGAATAATGCGGTGATTCTGGCGTGCGGGATGGTTTACCCTGCCTGCATAGCCTTCGTTTTCCTTGCAGAGCAGGCACTTCGGATACCCTGCCTGAGGCGCATTTTTCGCCGCCGCAATGGCCTTGGGGTCTTTTTCCGGTTTGGATAAATTGATGGTAATATCCAGATCACCGTATTCGGTAGGCGCCACCCACTTTTTATCCCTTGCAATCCGGTAGCGGCGGATGTAATCCGAATTTCTGCTTAAATCATAGTAGTAACCCGTAGCCGCTTCGGGAGAAACCTCCTTGTATAAATCGTAGAATTTCCGGATGACTTCGCTGGGACGGGGCATCAGAAGCCCCATGATTTTCGTATCGAACAAATCTCTGTAAACCACACTGTCTGCCGCAAGCATTCCTTTTTCAGCCGCATAGTCCAGCATCTCTTTTAAGATTTCCTCCAGATTGCCGGTCTCATCGGCTGTGTCCACAGACACCTCCTCTGTGGCTCCGTCAATCTGTTTTCCGGATGCTTCCGCCCCATTCTGTGCGGCTCTGTCAGCCTGCTCTCCCTGAACCTCCGGGCTGTCCAGTCCGAACAGTTCAATAAGCCTGTTGGTTGTATAAATTTCGTCCTCTTTTTCTACAAGGCCGGTCTGCAGTCCGTACTTCACCAGTCGTCTGATTGCATTCTGTATCATATAAAATCCGCACCTTCCTTACAATTCCACCGGACCATCACCGATTTCCACAACATAAAAGTCTGCTGCATAGCCGATTTTGTCCGCATATGCCCTGCCGACTTCTTCCTTAAACTTATCAATGGCATCATTCTTCACAATGCTGACCGTGCAGCCGCCGAAGCCGGCACCCGTCATACGGGAACCGACAACACCGTCAATTTTTCTGGCTTCTTCCACCAAAGTGTCCAGTTCGATGCCGGTCACTTCGTAATCATCGCGCAGAGAGTCATGGGAAGCATTCATCAGTCTGCCAAAAAGAGCAATGTCATTTGCCTTCAGAGCCGCAACCGCTTTTACGGTACGCCGGTTTTCCGTAACCGCATGTCTGGCGCGTCTGACGCAGACCTCACGGGTAATGTACTTCTTCGCTTCTTCAAACTGCTCTTCGGTCAAATCACCGAGGGATTTAATATCCATATGCACCCGGATGTCCGCCAGCGCTTCCTCGCACTCGCTTCTTCTTTCGTTATACTTGGAGTCACCCAGACCGCGCTTCTTGTTGGAGCACGCAATGACAATTCTGGCATTCTCCAGTGCAACCGGCGCATATTCATAGGATAAATCCGCCGTATCCAAGAAAATAGCATGACCCTTTTTACCCATGGCAATGGCAAACTGATCCATGATACCACAGTTGACACCGTTAAATTTATTCTCGGAAAACTGACCGATTAAAGCCAGATCCTGATTGCTTACTTCAAAGTCAAACAACGCACGTAAAATAGCGCCCGTCAGCACTTCCACGGAAGCGGAGGAAGAAAGACCGGAGCCGTTGGGGATGTTGCCGTTCAATAAAATGTCCATACCTGCGGGAATTTTCATGCCTTTTTCTTCAAATGCCCACATCACACCCTTGGGATAGTTCGTCCAGTCCGCCTCCTTACAAGGCCTTAAATCATCCAGAGAAGACTCGATAACCCCCAGATTTTCAAAATTCATGGAATAAAAACGAAGCTTTCTGTCCTCTCTTCTGCGGACAACACCGTAAGTACCGATGGTCAGCGCACAGGGAAAAACGTGACCTCCGTTGTAGTCCGTATGTTCCCCGATTAAATTCACACGTCCCGGTGCGAAAAAGACTCTTGCGCCCTCCGCGCTACCAAATACCTCTGTAAATTTCGCCAAAACCGTTTCCTTCATCGTAACCCTCTTCCTTTCCTTCATATGCAGGCTCTTGCTGTTCTGCTGCCTTTTCATTCTATACTGTTTTCATCCAAATTCCTGTCATTGCGCCACATACCAGCCGTCTGCGTCAAAATACGTGCCGAACGGGCTACTGTAGTCCTGTATTTTCTGTAAAATGCGGGTATATTCGTCGCCCTCAGCCGGTGTGGGACGGAAATCGTTGAGACCCTTCACCGATGAAACCGAACAGGGAATGACCCTTCCCGCAATGTCTTCCTGCTTCACGCCGTCCACAAAAGTAAACTGCTGTTGGAAAATCATGGTGTCCTTATCCTTGGGATTGCGGTTGCCGCCGAAGCAGAAATTCGCCAGACTGTAGACAATGAATTTGCCCTGGTACAGCTCTATACCCTGCAGGACATGGGGATGGCTGCCGAGCACTAAGTCCGCTCCCCAGTCCACACATTTCCTGCCAAGAACCATCTGGTAATCCTCCGGCTGCGTTTCACTTTCGACTCCCCAGTGACAACAGACAACAATGAGGTCCGCATCCTGTTCCTTTAAGGAGTCTATGTCGCTCTGGATAATTTTTTCCACAGCGGCGCCCTGCTCCACCTCATTGACAGCAATCAGTCCGATTTTAATGCCCTTGGTTTCATAAATGCCGGTAACCGCATCGTAAGCATAGGTAAGCCCCGCTTCCTTGAAGCAGTCCACCGTATCGTCATGCCCCTTCTGCAGATAATCCATGCAGTGGTTGTTGGCGAAGCCCACAGCCTCCACACTGCCGTCATTCAGAATCTGAATATAAGAAGGGTCTCCCTTCATATTATAAGTAGTTTCTCTTCTCTCTTCGGCATAGGTTAAGGTACCTTCAAAATTTACGACAGTCATGTCATCATCCTCAAAGATATCCTTCACATTTTCCAGGAAGTATGCATCTCCCTCTTCATCATACTTCTGCCGGAAGGAATAGGCATATTCCTGATTCTGGTGATTTCCGAGAGTTACATCACCGGCTGCGGAAATCGTAATTGTGACATTTCCGTCAGAAACAGTTTCTCCCGGTTGTCCCATATCACCCTTGCCGACTGCATCCTGCCCTGCATTTTCGTTCTGTGCGCCGTCTGCATTTCCCGGAGAATTTTTATCCGCATCCCCATTCGCCGCATTGTCCTTCGGTTCAAGCGGCTCCCAAATCTGATAGGGCGGCACTCCCGTCTCTGTATCCGTATCCGCACCGCATCCGCCTACTGCACTTCCCATGATGAAAGCCAACAGAAGTGCTGTCAATACTTTGTAACGTCTTTTCAAAGCTTCCCCCTACTTTTTCCGCCGTCTTTTTACGCTGCATTTTCCGCAATGCCTGCTGTCGGTGGTTTTTACTACATTTCCTGCAACGCCTGCTATCAGCATCTTTACTCGATTTTCTGCGCCTCGTTGTCCGCGATGACCGCGCCTATTGCCGTGGCGTAATCTGAATACTCAGGGATAGTGATTTCCACATCCCAGAGATTTTTAAACGCCTCTATAATCTGGCGGCATTCAAAGAATTTCGTCAGACCGCCTATGAGTATGTACTCTTTAATGCCGGTGTTGGCGGAGGCTAAGATACCTGTCTGGCAGATATTTTCAATTACCATGTGCACGATTCCGGCTGCCACGTCCTCAGGTCTCGACTGGGAGTCCGCCTTGCCGAAGTTGGACGCCGTAACATCCAGATTCAGTCCCGGCAGCTTTTCCTTGGACAGGTCGCCTACGCGCAAGTCGATTTTTGCCACATCACCCTTACGGGACAGGGCAGAAATTTCATGAATATCAGAAGTACCGAGGGTAATGGCGGAAAGACCGCAGATGGTACCGCCGCCTAAGCCCACACCGCCTAAATGCTTCATTTCCGTTTCCGTTACTTTTACAAAAAAGCTGCCGGTGCCCATGCTGACCACGATAACTTCCTTTTTATCCGTCAGGTAATAGCCGCCCGTGCCGGTGGCCTCAAATTCGTCCACCTTGTAAGTCGGGCGTCCGTACACCGGCTTATCCACATACTTGCTTCCCACACCGGTGATATATACACCGTCCACGTCGGAAAGCTCCAGATTATTCTCATAAAGATACCGTCCGAACGCGCCGTACAGGGAAGCCACCTGGCTGTCCGCCCTGACCACCATGGGAGCCAGCATTTTTTCCTGCTCAAATGCCACAATTTTGGTCGTGCTGCTGCCGATATCGATTCCTATTTTGATACCCATATTTTTATTTTAACCTTTCCCTTTTTTCTGTCTGAAAGCAGTCCGCTGCCCTTCCGTTTCCCTCTAACGCAGCCACCGTCCTACTGCTTTTGTATACAAAACGATATATTGCCTTAACAGTATAATACCAAGGGAATTCTGTCAAGGATAAACCTGCGGAAATCTGCAGTCTTTCCCTCATGACCTGCCTCCAGCAGGCTGCCATTTTCTTCGATATTCCTACAGGTAAATCCGCTCCAGACGGTACTTTCCGTCCTCCAGCGTCAGGATTGCCATGCTTTTTCCATCGCCCCTGTCCTGCCCCGCCGTTCCGGGATTGATATAGACCTTGCCGTGCCTTTCCATATGTGCAAACACATGCGTGTGCCCGTAAACAATAAAATCCGCATCCGTTAAATCATAGGGCAGATCCATCTGGTTGTGCACCAGATAAAACATTTTTCCGCCTATGGGCACCGCTAAAAATTCGTGTAGGTAAGCTGCCCATTCGCCCCTGTCACAGTTTCCACGCACCGCATACATGGGTACGCCCAATTCCTGCAGAGTGTTATATACATGTTCCCTGTCAAAATCCCCCACATGAATGAGGTAATCACATTTCTTAATCTGTGTCAGAAGCTCCTCCCGGCATACGCCGTGGGTATCCGAAACCAGTGCTATTTTCATGTTCTGCCGCCTTTCCCGCTTAAATATATTCCTTCCGGTTCTCTCGCGCTCATGCAATCCTGATTATACCATAATAACGGTTTCGTTAAAATACTGGAACCCTTTTACCGTATGTAATATAATGGTGTTATTCTAAGGAATTCTTTTTTATATAAGGATGCTTTTCTATTGGTTGGGAAAGGAGTAACAAGAATATGACAACAAGAGAAGAAGCTTTAAGCTATGGGCTGTCCTTTCCGGGCGCCTACCAGGATGCCCCCTTTCATGACCCCAACTGGCAGCTGGTGCGGACAGAAGGCAACAGGAAGGTATTTCTCTGGACATATGAAAGAAACGGTTTTATCAATCTGAATGTAAAGGTTTCCCCGGAATGGCGGGATTTCTGGCGAAACGCCTACGCCTCCGTCGTGCCCGGCTGGCATCAGAACAAGGAGCATTGGAATACCGTTATTCTGGACGGTACCGTTCCCGATGAAGAAATCCGCCGCATGATTGCGGAGAGCTACGACCTGACTGTCAGCACGGCCGCAACACGCATCTATGAAGCAGTAAAGAAAATCCCCAAGGGTAAGGTTGCCACCTATGGTCAGGTTGCCGCATTGGCCGGAAACAGCCGAATGGCGCGCGCTGTCGGCAATGCCCTGCACCACAACCCGGACCCCGCCAACATCCCCTGCTACCGGGTAGTCAATTCCAAGGGAGAGCTGTCCGGCGAATTTGCTTTCGGCGGCGCAGGCAGACAGGCACAGCTTTTAGAGGCCGACGGCATCGAAGTGGTGGACGGGAAAGTGGATTTGAAAAAGTATGGGATGGATGTGTAGGGAATATGGCATTTCCTGTTTTTAACCCATGTTATTTCCATTGACACCGGTAGAATTTACACCGTTATTGATGTTATTGTACGGAAACTGTCCTCTCGGAACATTGTTGTTCGCATCGTTATGATAATTAACCGCGCCATATCCGTTCATGGACTTGAAAATTTTATCCTGATTTTCAATCACTGCACTCATTCGCAGATTTAAGTTCTGTTTAATGGCTTTCGTCATACCATGATATACCGCTAATTTCACAATCACATAGAACAGTAAAATCTTAATTAAGAATATCAGCAATGTAAAGATGGTGACCGTTCCTTCCGAATAATCTCCCTGCTGAATTAAATAAATTAAAAAACCTTCCAATGAGCTTGCTTCCATAATCGAATCTCCTTTTACATAATATTATTTTTGTTATCATTTGGCATAATGTTATTTGCCAAATGTGCTCCTATATACTACCAAAAAATAACAATATTTGCAAGAATATCCTGGTTTCTGCGGTGTTGCTTTTACCTTATCAAGGAACTTTTGGGGTGTAGAATTATTGGTATGGCTTTTTAATATAGCTTTTTAACTTGCCGGAAATTTGTTGACCGAAAAACAGATAAGTGATATGCTTTGAATAATTAGAGTTTGAAATAAAAAAACCGACTAAGCAAGTCGGATAGATAACAGAGGAAGCGCGAGACGGGAATCGAACCCGCGACCCCCTCCTTGGCAAGGAGGTGCTCCACCGCTGAGCCACTCGCGCATATGAAATACAGGAAGATTCCTGCATTACAAGAAGGTATGAAATTAATTGTTATGAAATTCTCATGTAGTAAGAATTTCAAGCGGGTGATGGGAATCGAACCCACGTATCCAGCTTGGAAGGCTGGTGTTCTACCATTGAACTACACCCGCACATTTAAAGTGCCCAGAACCGGAATCGAACCAGTGACACGAGGATTTTCAGTCCTCTGCTCTACCAACTGAGCTATCTGGGCAAATCAAATCTTTGCGTCACAACAGTGGTTATTTTACATAAAGACTGCCAAATTGTCAATACCTTTTGAGAAAAAAAATTATTTTTTTACTCTACCCTTTTCACTCTACTTCCTTCAGTAAAATTCTCTTTTTGAAGGCTCCCCGTTCTTCGGCTTTTACTGCCCTCACCCGTTCCAGCTCTTCTGCCGAATATCCTCTTGCCTCGGCAGCAGCGAAAAGTACTTCCAGTAAATCTGCCAGTTCTTCTATGTTCTGATCCTTGTGATACTCTGCCAGCTCTTCATCCAGCTTGGCATCCACCATTTTCAGATACTCTTCTTTTGAAAGAATTTCCGTTTTGCAGCTTCTTCCGTCCGCCTCAATAATCTCCGGGATTTTGTCTCTTACCAGCTTGTTATATATTTTTACCGCCATCGTAAACCCACTCCTTAAATCCTGCCATTTGCGCCGATTCATAAACCGGTTTTACCACATGCTCCAATCTTTCTATAAAAGTCTGCCTGTCCAGTCCGTCTGCATACAACCGGTTTCTGATTTCCTGATTATTCAGATGATACGGCGCTATCTTTTGAAACTCCTGTGCCACCGTCTCGTTCCGGCTTTTCAATTCGTATGCCTCATACTCCAATTCCCCGAGAGGCCGGAAATACAGCGTCCATGACGGCAGCGAATTGCTCTTACTGCTGTTTATGGACTTTGTCGTGGGATGCAGATTCCACAACTCATCATGCGCCACATACTGCCATGGAACAAAATGATCCACAGAAATGTTCTCCTCCCCTAAAGTTACCTCTCCGTATATGTCTTTCAAAGAGGGATCAATTTCTATAATCAGCTTCCAGTATTTTCTCACGCGCTCTATATTCCTTGACTCAGGGGCCTCTAATTTGTCCGCAATCCCCGGCACACTGGGATTCTTATTTTGAAGATACTGAATCAGTTTAAGCTGCGTCCATGCCTTCAAAATCTCTTTGTGCCGGCAAAGATATTCTGCCCATAGACTGTCTACTTCAATTACCGTGCCCAGCCCGGAGATTAAGGAAAAATAATACATCAGTCTTTTTTGCCGGTTGATTTCCCGGGTTAAGATATGTTTGGAACCGTTCCACATATTTTTCTCAATATTAATTTCATCATAAAAGGGAACCTGCAGCCTGTAAGGCACATTCAGAGTTAAATCCGATTTATACTTAGCAATTTTCCTGTCATCCGTTGTTTGCAGAAATTCCAGTATTTTCTCTCTTTTTTCCGATGACGGAAACCCATACTTTTCATATATGTATTTCACGACTTCTTCCAGGTTGTCCGTGATGCCGAGCGGTCCCAGTCTCAGGTGGCACTCTGTTACCATATACCAGGCATCCGCAATCATTTCATTGATCAGTTCGTCAAAGGTAAACCTGCAATGAGCATCGTCTACTTTCCGCAGAATTGCCTGAAACCAGAAAAACTTATAGCAGTTGGTAGTGTTGTCAAACAGCCTGCTTAAATATCCGATATTCAGTTCTTCTGAATAAGGTAACTGCATAGGGGCCTCCTTTCTGTCCGTGTTTGAAGTGCAAATCCTACGAACTTTTATTTCATCCAGGCGACTATCCGCCCTGGTGCCCGACAACGGTTATGTTATCACTTATTACCAATTTGTGCTTTCTTCTGCCTGGGAAATCCGCAATGAAGGCATGTAACCCAATCATATCTTTGGGGCAACATATACTAACCCAATAGAAATCTTATATCAGAATCGGTGTTTTGTTTCAATATCATTCTTAAATCTATCCTCAAATTTTATTCCATTTCCACAATCTTCCACTTCTCTTCTTGTATTAGCCAACACATTCCCCGGTACTCCCTCTGGATGAGCCGGACAAGTTTTATTTTCGAAACTATAATGTATGCACGAAAAGCACTCAGAAATTTTTATCATCTTTCTGAACCTCTACATATTTATTTGCCAGCACCGTTGCATCTTTATTTATATTACCACAACTTCTTAACTTCATGTTCAAGATATTCCTCTGCTATTTTGCATCCCTGAAATATGAAAACATGCATCATTTCAAGAAGTACAAAATCTTCAACAGGATTTCCAGTCAAATGCTTACTTTTCAGTATTTGGAGGATCTTCCCTGAAAGGCATGACCCAGCGACATATGCATGGTATCGTATGGCGTTCTACAGGTAGAAGAAGCGGCATAAGGGTTGGATAATAGCCTTAAAAGTGTTCGATAATCGCCAAAATACGGCGGTTTATCGGACTTTTTCTTTTGCTATTGTTGAAAGGAAAGGTGGCGTATTCGCACAGATAGTTAAAAAACAGGTGCCAGATATGGATGCGGGGTAAAATATGTATCACAATATGTAGAGAGAGTTCATCGAGCAAGAGAACCGTTTAGCGAAAGTATATAACTTTTTGGCGAATCGTTGTAACTGGAATTTTGCTAAAAACTACTGATAATACTCCTTATGAGAAAATCGGCGATGAAGTGCGGTCGTTGGCGGATGAGGTACCGTTCGACATCCCCGATTCATGGGAGTGGGTGCGAATTTCTTCAATTGCCGCCCTTGTAACTAAGGGAACGACACCACGCGGGGGTAATGTCGCATACTCAGACAACGGCATTGGCTTTCTGCGTGCAGAAAATGTCGCTGGACTCGATCGACTGGATTTATCAAAATTAAACCATATCGATGAGGCAACGCATACGGGCTTTCTTAAAAGGTCAATCCTTGAGGCGGACGATGTGCTGATAACAATAGCTGGAACCCTCGGTAGAACCGCAATTGTCAAAGAGGAAAACCTGCCGCTTAATGCAAATCAAGCAGTTGCAATTATTCGATTAGCCGACAGCCATAGCGTTGATTTGAGGTATCTTGTGTACGCACTGAATGCTCCTACAATACAGGACAAGCTAACCGCTCAGAAGAAAATCACCGCTATTCCCAATTTGACCCTTGAAATTATATCGGATTGTTTGGTGCCTATCCCTCCGTTAAATGAACAGAAACGAATTGTAAATCAGTTTGCGCTGTTTGTTCCGCAAATAGCTGAGTACGAGGACAAGCAAACAGAGCTCTACGCACTCAATACAGGCTTTCCCGAAGCCCTCAAGAAGTCGATACTGCAAGAGGCAGTTCAGGGCAAGCTGGTTCCCCAAGACCCGTCTGACGAGCCTGCAGAGGCTTTGCTGGAGCGTATCCGGGTGGAGAAACAGCGGCTCATCAAGGAAGGCATAATTAAAAAGGATAAGCACGAATCCGTCATTTTCAGACGGGATAATTCTCATTATGAAAAGTGCGGCTCCGAAGAACTTTGCATCGACGAGGAAATTCCGTTCGAAATACCAGATAATTGGGCGTGGGCGAGGCTTTCGTCATTTGGTGTGTTTAGTAGTGGCAAAACGCCATCGATGTCAAACCCACAGTTTTGGAATGGTGATGTATCGTGGGTAACCTCAAAGGACATGAAACACCCAGTAATTATGGATTCAGAAATGCATATCACCGAGCAAGCGGCAGCAACAATGCAACTATACCCGGCGGGTACGCTTCTATTGGTCGCTCGAAGTGGCATTCTCAAAAGACTACTCCCTCTATGTACGCTTGGTGTCGATAGCACCATAAACCAAGACATAAAAGCCTTTTCGCTTTATGATATTGAACTATCTGAGTGGTTGTTCTACGGGATTAAAGCCTTTGAGCCGTACATCCTTAAAAAGCTGGTAAAATCAGTCACAACGGTGGAGAGCCTCAAATTTGATGAGTTTGCGGCTATGCTCATTCCTGTACCTCCACTGTCAGAACAGAGAAGAATTATAGCTGCAATTAGAGCGGCGATGAAACTACTGACCCCGCTGTCCAGCAACCCGTTATTCTCATTATGAGAAGTTGGACGGTGTGGATCGCTGTATCGACGATGAACTGCCCTTTGAAATACCGGAATCTTGGGTGTGGGTGCGATGGGGATCAATCGCAGAATCCATCCAATACGGGTATAACGCACCAGCAAAACAAGAAGGACGCATAAAAATGGTTCGAATAAGTGATATTCACGAAAACACCGTAGCATGGAGTTCCGTCCCGTTTTGTGATATTGATGATTCTGATATTCCTACATACCTACTTCAGCCAAACGACATTCTGTTTGCACGAACTGGCGGAACGGTAGGAAAGTCGTTCCTTGTTAGCGAAGTACCCTGTGAATCCATCTATGCAGGATATTTGATTCGTACTCGCTATAGTTCGCTTCTTAGTCCTCAATATTTGAAGTATTTCATGGAATCGCCACTATATTGGCAACAGCTAAAAAGTGGGACAACGGCCACTGCACAGCCAAACTGCAATGGTCAGGCGCTGGCAAAGATGCTACTTCCACTTCCCCCAGCAAAGGAACAATTGCAGATTGTTGAAAACCTTGTCCGCATATTTTCTATAATAGAGAGTATATAACAAAGCCAGGCATACGCCATAACTGTGCATATGCCTGGCTATGTTTTACCAGTCTATGACCTCATCAACGATGGCCCGTTGTTCGGTCGAGGTTTTGCGGAGATAGATGCGGGTTGTTTCGATACTCTCATGTCCCATAAGGTCTGCAAGGAATGCGATGTCATTGCAACGATCCAAGAAACTCTTTGCGAAGCGGTGGCGGAAAGAATGAGGATATACAACCACAGGGTCTATACCATACCGGACCGCCAGCTTCTTTAACTGCCCAGAAATTCCCCTGGTGGTAATCCTGTCCCCGTATTTATTCAAAAAAATGAAGCCGCTTTCTTGTTGCTTTTCGTTCAGCCAAGAAAGGGTTTCATTTTGGAGACTTTTAGGAATATATATTCGCCGTAGCTTTCCGCCTTTTGAATACAAATCCAAATGCCCCAGTTTGATGTGTTCCACCTTGATCTGTATGAGTTCACTGACTCGCGCACCAGTTGCCGCCAAAAAACGAATTACGAAGTACCAGAACAATTCGTCATCCCGTTTGAGGCACGTTTTGAAATACTCATAGTCGGCCTCGCTGATGACATTTTCCAGAAAGGCTTTCTGCTGCACTCGCACAAACGGCATTTTCCAGCTCTCTTTACCAATGCTCTCCAAGTAGCAGTTGATTGCCCTCAGCCGCAGATTTACAGTCTTGGGCTTATAGTTCTCAATCAACCACACCTTATACGCCCGCAGGTTCTTTTTGGTAATACCATCGTACTGCGAATTGTATTGCCGGAGGGCAAAAAGGTACGATGTTATAGTGTTTTCTGAGAGGTTGGTGCCCCTCAAATGTCTTTCGAATTCATTTATCATAGTGAAAGACCTCCTTTCACTATGATTATACCGCGTTCCTTTTACAGTCCCTTGACCAACGGGAACAACTCTTCAATACGCTGGACGATGCGGTCCTGTTCAGCTAAAGGGGGCACCGGTATATACATTTTATCCCATAGGCTACGATTCAGAATAGGCGTTGCGGTTCCACCCGCACTTTCTTTCATAGCGGACAGAAACATAAATGAGGTGAGGACAGCAAATACATACTTGCTGGATACAACAATCGGAGTTATGGCGTTGATTTGCTGATTGAAAGTAACCTCGGATATCGATAAGGCTGCTTTTCCAATAGAGCCACCTATGCATACCTGAAGAATACTGTCAGCAGGGCATACTCTGGCAACTTTCTTTCCTATGTCAGAAAGTCCTTGGTTTGTATAGTCGATGCTTCCATCAGCTATGTCACCCGGTGTTATGAAAGGTATATAATCGCCCCGGTACTCTGGGTGGGCAGTCGATGGCGTGTTTCCGGTTTGTGTATATCCAAGAGTATTCAGTCTTGTCCATATCCATGTATCGGGTATCTCAAAGGGCAATTCATCATCGATGCGGCGCTCCGTCCCGTTCAACTTCTCATAATGAGAATTATCCCGTCTGAAAATGACAGATTCGTGCTTGTCCTTTTTGATTTTGCCTTCCTTGATGAGCCTCTGTTTCTCCGCCCGGATACGCTCCAGCAGAGCCTCTGCAGGCTCGTCAGACGGGTCTTGCGATACCAGCTTGCCCTGGACTGCCTCTTGCAGTATCGACTTCTTGAGGCGTTCTGGAAAGGTACTATTCAACTTGTCCAGACTTGATTCGACAATGGCATAGGAGTCGGTATAGGGCTGCATCGTGTCAATTGCATCTACGATTCTATATTGCTCCGCCAGCGGTGGAAATGGGAACAAAAGTGAGTGAATGGCATTTGAGGATAGCCCTTGAATTCCTATACCTTTTCCCCCAATCCATCCCGCATGTTTGTAAAGGTCAAACAGATAATAGAAGAAACGTGTGCAGAGCGGTAAATATGCCCTGAGACGGTGAATGTGATTCTGAATACACATTGGGTAATCGTAAGACCATATAGCCGCTCGGCCTATATCACCGCCTTCACACACCAAAAGGTCACCTTTAACGACAGTGCATTTTTCGACCTCACTATCAGAAAAATGCATTTCTTTCAAATTATCAAGTTCGAATCGATCCCAATACAGGTTGGATGTAGTGATGTACTGTTTTAGCTGTCCAGTGCGGTTTGATGCATTTAGTGCTTTACCGGTGTTATGCTGAAATAGTTCTCCCAGCCTTACCCACTCCCACGAATCGGGGATGTCGAACGGTACCTCATCCGCCAACGACCGCACTTCATCGCCGATTTTCTCATAAGGAGTATTATCGGCACCTCTGAAAATGATGGACGGGTTCTTTTCCTTCTTGATTTTTTTCTCTTTGATTAGTTTTTCTTTCTCTGCACGGATGCGCTCCAGCAGGACGCTGGCGGGTTCATCATTCGGGTCCTGGGGTACAAGTTTGCCCTGCACAGCCATTTGCAGAATAGAATTTCTCAACTGCTGTGCGGTCATTCTGTTTCCCCCCCTGTTGTAATATCGATGCCGAGGATTTCAGTAATCTGAGCAAGGATGCGATCGATGTCAGCATTCAGGCTTGCCCGTTTTTCCTGGTACTGCTGGATGAGTTCTTTGGGCGGCAGTATTTCCTCCTCTTCATGGGGGTAGCCACAGAGGTCGATGTTATAGCTACGAGCGGCGATTTCCTCAACCGTGTATTTTTTTGCCTTGTCGAAGCCATCCACGGTGATTTCCTGCCGATTATCCCACCACTCCACAGCAGGGGCAAAATGCTCCAACTTCATGGGTTTGGTCTTGGAGAAGTTTTTATAACCCTCCGGCATATCCAAACGGTAGAACCAGGTTTCCTTTGTCGGCCCAGTATGGTCGAAGAAGAGAATATTGGTCGTAATTGATGTATAGGGTGCAAAAACGCTATGCGGCATACGGATTACAGTATGCAGATTGAACTCGGACATCAATTTCTGTTTAATTGCCATCTTGGCATTATCGGTGCCGAACAGGAAACCATCCGGGAGGATGATTGCACACCGCCCGCCCTTTTTCAGACGGTACATAATGACATCCATGAAAAGGTCAGCGGTTTCACTGCTGCGGAGATCTGCCGGGAAATTCTGCTTTACGCCTTCCTTTTCGTTCCCGCCATAAGGAGGATTCATCAGAATGACATCAAAACGGTCGGTCTCCTTGTAGTCACGGACATTTTTCTCTAGGGAGTTGCCGTGAATAATCTGGGGGTTGTCGATATCGTGCAGGAGCATATTGGTGGCACAAAGCAAAAACGGAAGTGCCTTCTTTTCAATGCCATAGATGGAGTTGCTGTAAACCGTTCTGTCCTCAACACTTTGCACCTGGGCATCCAGCACCTTCAGCGCAGAGGTAAGGAACCCGCCGGTACCGCAGGCAAAGTCCGCAATGGACTCGCCCAGCTTTGGCTTAATCATCTGCACCATAAAGTCGGTTACAGCACGGGGCGTATAAAATTCGCCGGAGTTACCAGCACTTTGCAGGCTGCGGAGGATTGTCTCGTAAATCTCACCAAAGGCATGGCGGTCCTCATACTCCTCAAAATCAATCTCATCAATGACATTGATGACTTGACGGAGCAGGATACCATCCTTCATGTAGTTGTTATTATCCTCAAAAGCCGTTCTGACAATAATCTGGCTCATAGGGGTATTTTCATCAATTTCGATGCTCTTTAGGGTCGGGAACAGCTTCAGGTTCACAAACTCAAGCAGGGCATCGCCAGTCAGTGCCTTGCCATCTTTATTATCTACCGCCCAGTTACGCCAGCGCAGTTCCTCCGGGATTATAGACTTGTAATCATCATTGTAAAATTCCCAGATTTCCTCTTTGGCATCATACACTTTGAGAAACAGAATCCAGACCATCTGCTCGATACGCTGGGCATCGCCGTTGATACCGGCATCATTTCGCATGATGTCCTGCAACCGTTTGACCAAGTTATTTAAACTCATATTGTTTTTTCTCCTTCAAAATTATGCAGCATAGATTTCATTCTGCAGTTCCTTGATTGCATTTTGATACCCAGCTTTGCCGCCGAACAGTTTTGCTATCTTCATGGGGGTACCGAACTGCCTGAACGGGTCATTCGACAAAATTTCGATATTCTCGATATCCTGGATTCCCTCATTCATGTACTTGTCCAGCAAAGCACTCAGAACTTCCTGAGCCAGCCCAGAATACTTATACAGGTAGCCTCGTTTACGGACATTGTTGGCTCGTTCAGCCTTTGTCAGAGGTGCTTTGTCATAGGCAATGTGGCAAATAAGATCAAAATCATCTATGTCCTTATTGCCCGATGCCTCACGCAGCGCTTCCAGCAGAACCCCACGCTCCTGGAGTTCATCAATAATGGCCTGTTTCTTTTCCTCGGAATTCCATGCTCGGAGGAACGAATCCAGCGTTGCATACTCGCCCAGGATATTTTTCTTTGAATAGTCCGTAACACTTTCTGTGATGAGTTTTCCGTCCTTATCATAATACAGGACGCGCTCATTCAAAATGGTTACTTCAACCCCACGGACACGGAATTTGTGGTGAGGCTCAGAAGGCTCGTCACCGCCTCCATTTCCATTATACGGGGGATCATCTGTCACAGGGGGATCTTCATTAGGAACATCCGGGTTATCTCCGCCATCATCAATAACAACAATCGGATCACCATCGAATTCCGGGTCGGCAAACAGACGGCAGGCATTTCGGAAATCCATGATGGTAAAGTACTCTTTGCCATAGTCGGGTTTCAAACGAGTGCCACGACCAATAATCTGCTTAAACTCGGTCATGGAATTGATGTTGTTGTCCAGCACAATCAGCTTGCAGGTTTTGCAGTCAACACCGGTTGTCATCAGTTTAGAGGTGGTAACAATTACGGGGTAGGGGCTATCCTCGGCAATAAAGTAATCCAGCTGCGCCTTGCCCTCTGCATTATCGCCCGTTATACGCATAACGTACTTGGAGTTTTCAGCAACCAAGTCTGCATTTTCATTTACCAGCGCTTGTCGCATACGCTCTGCATGGTCAATGTCCACGCAGAATACGATGGTTTTGGCAAACCTGTCGGTGTCCTTCAAAAACTTAGTTATACGCTTTGCTACAGCGATGGTACGCTCATCAATGATTAGGTTCTTATCAAAATCCTTGATGTTGTACTCCCGGTCATCGATTTCAAAGCCGTAAATATCACACTGACCTGATGTCGGCCGCCACCCTTCCAGATCGCGGTCAAGACCCACACGCAACACCTTATACGGAGCAAGAAAACCATCATCAATGCCCTGTTTGAGGCTATATGTGTAAATAGGCTCTCCGAAATAGGAAATGTTCGATACTTCTTTGGTTTCTTTTGGGGTGGCGGTCATACCAATCTGAGTAGCAGAAGAGAAGTATTCCAGAATCCGCCTCCACCGAGAATCCTCCTTTGCGCTACCACGGTGACACTCATCAATGACAATCAAGTCAAAGAAGTCAGGCTTAAACGCACGGAACGGTTCTTCATTTTCATCCCCAGCCAATTGTTGGTATAGGGACAGGTACAGTTCATAGGAACTATCTAGCTTTTTCCCCTCAATTTTGGTCATGACCTTGGAAAACGGTTTGAAATCCTGTTGCATAGTCTGGTCGACCAGAATATTGCGGTCAGCCAGGAACAGTATCTTTTTCTTACGACCGGATTTCCAAAGACGATGGATGATCTGGAATGCTGTGTAGGTTTTACCCGTACCCGTTGCCATAACAAGCAAAATGCGGTTTTGCCCATGGGCAATTGCATCAATGGTACGGTTGATTGCAATACGCTGATAGTAGCGAGGAGTTTTATCCCCTGGCTGAAAATAGTACGGCTCGGTAATCAGCGTTTCCTGATCAGGAGTCATTAATGTATCACCTTTGTATCGCCGCCACAATTCTTCCGGACTTGGGAACTCTTCCAATTTGATTTCCCGTTCTTTTCCACAGAACATATCATGCTCCAAGAACCCATCGCCATTCGAACTGTATACAAACGGAACATCCAGACATTCTGCGTATTTGATACCCTGTTGCATACCAGCTCCGATGCTGTGGCGATTGTCTTTTGCCTCAACTATCGCAAGCGGGAGATTGGGTTTATAGTACAGCAGATAATCCGTTCGTTTACGTTTTCCACGGACAGTGGAATTCCCGCGGACAATGACCTGCCCATCGGTAAAGTTATACTCCATCTTGATTTGCTTGAGTTTGTCCCAGCCAGCAGCCTCGATGGCCGGGGTAATGAATTGCAATTTAATGTCTTCTTCTGTCATTTCATGCTTTTTCATCAGGTCGCTCATTAATAGCCCTCCCCGGTTCCGATAACAAAAAATTATCGGAAGTTCATAGTATAAAAAAATTAATATACACCAAGAGCCAGAAAGACCTGGCTTGTTCACATAGAAGTGTAATCATCCGACTGATTGTTCTATCAACCACTCCGGATTGAATCCTTTCTCCAAAAGACACATTGAAAAATAATCTTTCAGGAACAGCATAGTCAATAAAACACAGTACATTTCATAATCTGCATCGGGCAATCTCAATAGTTCTTTATTACAGTCGATTGGCTCAGATAAATACACACAATAATTATACTTTATACCGTCGATTTTTTCCAGTAACCTGAAACGATTTTCAGCGGTAGTTGGCATTCTCTTTTGCAATCCTTGAAGTTCAGGCACAATTCTCAGTTTTTCTATATTGCCTCCTGCTCTTAGTACACTGAGTAGTGCCGTTTCACATCTTTGTATTTACTCCTCAGTTCACCCACCTTTATGTCATTGGGCAGTATTCTTGCGACCACATCCCACAAACCGTTTTCTTCATATGGAAAGCAATTCATGTAAAGTTGGAATGGCATCCGTAAAATGCGTTCCGTAGTTTCGTCCAGCCCTTGACCAGATTTGGCTCCATAATTTAATTCTGGTGGCTGTCCTGTTACAGCATTTTTACCGAATAGAATCGGAGACGAAACGGGCAGTCCCATACCCACTAAGGTCATATAACAGGCAAGATCAACTATTTTTCCATCAACCAAAAGCCAAGAGTGGTCAAATGCCATTTGCCCAGTCAGGACTTCTCCTATGCACAATTGCGGCTGTAAATCAAGTTCTGATAGGGCAACGTACAATGCGGAAGCAGTAGCGTGGCAAGCACCGATAAGTTGCTGGTCAATCATGTATTTCATCATACCTGCAAGGCAGTCCGCTACCTCCTGACTATAGCCGCTTTGGAGCGTAGTTTTTTTAATGCAATTCAGAATATCCATAATGTCCTCCTTTACGGGTTGCAATATTTGCACGGGTCATAGCCCATAGCAATCACATCGGATTGTCGACCATGGTAGTACTTGCAGTTGCTGGACTTAATCTTGTCAACAATAGAGCAGCTGGGATAATGGAATCTCTATTTCTTATAATTTCCCATGTTTTAATTGATTCGTCTTCAAAGTATCATAATTGCAATTGTATTGTTGACATTAGCGCACATACTCCTTATACTGCAAGAAAGGCAGATTGCTCATTCACGTTTTTAGACGTTTCCTGCGGGTCATTATTGGCATGTATCAGGGTTTGAGAATCTGCTTTTTGCTACCTACATTATATAATGCTTACTTTCAGTATTTCGGCCTTGCACACCAGCAAATCTATGATGTTTCACATACTTCCGAATCATGACTTACCCATTTATTATTACATTACCATATCCTGCATTTTCCGTCAATTTTCAACCTAATTTTATATATTCCGACTTATCGCGTAATCCGGCAAAAAAGCCATACAATAATAGAGTATAATTTAAAATCAAAAAGCCGGTACAACATTTCTGTCATACCGGCTTAAGCCTCTCTTTTTACCTCTCTTTACTTTACCAGCACTTCCTTCACCTCGTTGTGGTAAGGCAGGACAACGGTAAAGTCGTTGTTTTCTGCCACGCGGAGCAGATCGCCTCTGCTCTGGTGGTGGGGATATAGGAATTTGGCTGCTTTTCCTTCGGCAAGCAGTTTTTCCGGCAGCTTGCCGGGTCTGACCCTGCCGGTAACGATTACTCTTGCTCCGGCGGCTACTTCCTTTTCCACGAAAGCAGTGTTGTAAGGCTTCAAAAGGTGCGTGTCCGCAAGCAGCAGAATATCATAATCCGGCAGTACGGCATCCTCTCTGGAAAAATCCACACATTCCCCGGAGAGCCGCTCCAGTAATCCACATAATTTGTCGTAGCTATCCTCACAGAACCAGGCTCTGTCCTTCAGGCAGCGCAGGCTTTCTCTTACGAAGGCAGCATCCACCATGACTTTTTTATCCGGAAATTCCTTTTCCAGCAGGGCAAACATCTCCATGCCGCGACCGTATTTGGGTACCGGGAAAATGACCCGTCTCGCCTCTTGCAGATATTTATCCGTCTGTGCGAGCATATCCTCACGAAGTTCGGCGGCACTCTTGTCCGTTTCATAATGGGCACAATCCACAATAGCAAGCTCCGCTTTCATTCCTCTTGCCGCATCGCAGGCATAGGCAAGGGTATCTTCCTGGTAGTCTCCGCTGAAAAAGCAGGTGCCCAGTGCATCCGTGATGAGAAACCACAGGCCGCCCATGCAGTGGCCGGTTCTGCCGAAGGAAACCTGCAAGTCCTGCTGCCGGAAAGCCACCGGCTGCTCCATATCTAACGATAAAATGACAACCTTGTCATAGGTTATATCCGACAGTTCAAGCGCCATGGCAGAGGTAACCAGTGTCCCCCGGAAACCTTTTTCCACAAAGTGCATGAATGCACCGCTATGGTCTTTGTGACTGTGCGTCAGAAAAACGTAATCCGTTTTGGCAAGTTCCTCCTCCGTCACATCGGGATAGGGATTGCTGTCGCTGTCCATAATACCGCAATCCACCATATAAAAACGACCTTCTGTACCGTATTCCGTTAAAAAGCAGCTCCGTCCATGTTCTCCGTAACCGCCCTTAGCCAGAAATTTCCTCATAAGCATACAACCTTTCCGGAAGGATTTGGGCGTATCCCGTCTGCTGCTCCTTCAAAAACGTAGGATGAAGCAGGCAGAAGGTATCGCCGCCATCTGTTTCCACCTTAACCCGGTACTGGCCGCCTTCAAATGAGGACATCACCACGCGCACCGGAATAGCATTTTTACATTCTTTTTCTACAAAAATACATTCTTCCGGGCGAAATTTCAAGAGCATTTTTTGTCCTTTTTTAACATTTTGAAAACCTTTACAGACAAGCTTCCGGTTTTGCATGCTGACAACGGCGCGGTTTTCCCTGTCGCTGCCATCTGCTGCCTGCTCTGCACTTCCAACTTCTGCATCGTCTGCGCTGTCGTCTGCAGTGGCATCCTTTGTATCGTTTTCCACACTTTCCTTACTCTCCGTACTCTCCTGATTGTTTGTGTTTCCGCAGGCTGCCAGTGACAATACCATTGCAGCGTCGGTAAGCATTTCAACTTATTTTTTCTTTTTCATAATTATCCTCTTTTCTGATTTTTACGCACACTTTGCATGTAATGATTTTTGCCTTCTCCTCTTTTGTGTGCATCGGAATCATAATGCTTCCTGCCTGTTTCCGGTCGGGTCTTGATGAAATTTCATATAATTTTGGGAAAATGGCAGGCTGCCGTTGACGATGGTTATCCTTTTGCCTTATACTAAGTACATTATTTGTATTTGCAGTCTCATTTTGAGAATATATTTTACTATGCGATACGGCTGACATTTCATCATAAGATGCCGAGGGGAAAAACTGTGAAAATTAAATGTGATTATTGTGATAGTTGGATTAATGATTTTGACGAAACCTGTCCGAACTGCGGAGCAACCAACAGCCACTACGTGAGACAGTCCGACAAGGTTCCTAAAACGATCGAAGAACTGAAGGCATGGGCTAAGGCAATGAATCTGCCGCTTGCCGACATGCGTACTTTTATCGGCGAGGATTACAGAGGTCCGAAGGCCTTCGGTATTTACAAGGACCCGGACGACGGCACTTTTGTGGTTTACAAAAACAAAGCCGACGGCAGCCGTGCGGTCCGCTACAAGGGCAGCGATGAAGCCTATGCGGTAAACGAGCTTTATATGAAAATGAAAGAACGCGTTGCCGACCAGAAAGCCCGTCAGGCAGTCCAGCCGCGTCCGCAGGGGAATACTTCCGGCAACCGGAGCAGCAATGAACCGACCCGAAAAAACAAAATTCAAAACATTATTACGATTATTATTCTGATTGTAGTTGTGCAGCTGGCAATGCCCTCCCTATTTAATTGCGGCGGTTCCGGACCCAGAACCGGTTACTACACCTACGGCAACAACAATTATTATTACTATCACGGTAGCTGGTATGAATGGATGAACGACGCCTGGACGACTACTACGGTTGCCGACTGGATGAATGATGATTATTCTTCCTATTATGATTCCAACTCTTATGACAGCAGCGCCGATTATGATGACTTCGATGATTCTCCTTACTACGACCCTTCGTATGATGATGACGACACCTGGGATTCCGACAGCAGTTGGGACTCTGACAGCAGTTGGGATTCCGATAGCAGCTGGGACTCCGGCTCCGACGATTGGGGTTCTGACTGGTAAAGAACAGAATTGAAAGACTTGATTTCATGATAAACTAAGATAAAAAAAGCACTCACTATGATTGATATGATACCTCTGAAGTAGACAAGGTAAATAACCAAAATCTACTTTGGAGGTATTTTTATGGGAAGAAAACCCAAGTGTACGGTTGAAGAAAAAATTTCTGCTGTCGAGGATTATCTGAATGGAATACGTTCTGCCTCTGAAATTATGGTAGATTTATCTATAAAAAGTACACGAACTATAAGAAACTGGATACTGGCATATCAAAATGGGGGAATAAAAGCCCTCTGCTCTGTTACAGCTAACCATTCCTATTCCAGTGAATTTAAAATTGAAATGGTTCGGAAGTATATCAACGGGGAAGGATCGGTTACCGATTTATGCACCAGATATGGAATTCCTGCACATGCAACACTACAAAAATGGATTTCGTTGTATAATGCCAATAGAGAACTTAGGGATTATGATCCCAAGAGGGAGGTCTATATGGCAGAAGCACGAAGAAAGACAACGTTAGCTGAACGTAAGGAAATCGTTGAATACTGTATTACCCATAACCGTGATTACAAAGGAACAGCTTCTCTATATGATGTTTCTTATAGCCAGGTGTACTCATGGGTCAGAAAATATGATGCTGTTGGGGAAGAGGGACTGTCCGATAAACGCGGGCACCACAAAACGGATGATGAAGTCGATGAACTGGAACGGCTGCGCCGGGAGAACCTGCGACTAAAGCGCCAGCTTGAAGAAAAAGATATGGTGGTGGAACTGTTAAAAAAAGTGAAGGAATTCGAAGGGATGTGAGGCTTGGAAAACTACGGTTTGAATCAAAATATCAGGCAATAAAATATTTTTACGAAAAAAAGCAATGGAGTGTCAACTGGATGTGCAAACAATTGGGCATATCACACGCTGCTTACTATAAATGGCTGCACCGGACAATTCCAGAGCAGGAATCCGAGAACACAAAACTGGCAGAACTGATAAAGGAGTATGACAAGCGGTTCGGACATATCTTGGGATACAGGCGGATGACAAGCTGGATCAACCATTTCAATCACACCAGCTACAGCAAGAACAGGGTTCACAGAATCATGAGGAAGCTGGGAATTCATTCTATTATCCGTAAAAAGAAGAAGAAATACCAGTCGTCCAGACCGGAGACAACAGCGGAAAATAAGCTGAAGAGGGAATTCAATGCAACGAAACCTAATGAGAAATGGGCTACGGATGTTACGGAATTCAAGGTTCCTGAGACTGGCAGGAAACTATATCTCAGTGTCATCATTGATCTATATGATCGATTTCCAGTTGCGTATGTCATAAGCGGAAGAAATGACAATAAGCTCGTGTTTGACACATATGATAAGGCTCTCAAAGATAATCCGGATGCCAGGCCGATTTTTCATTCTGACAGAGGTTTTCAGTATACGAGCAGAATATTTCAGAAAAGGCTTCGAGAACAAGGCATGGAACAGTCTATGTCCCGTGTTGGACACTGCATTGATAATGGTCCTACTGAAGGATTGTGGGGGATTATCAAATCAGAGATGTATTGTATGTATAAGATAACCGACGAGATATCTTTGCGTTCGGCAATCGACAAATATATAAAGTTTTATGCCGAAGAAAGACTGCAGGAAAGATTCCATTGCAAAACGCCACTGGAAGTACGAAGCGAAGCATTATCAGCGGAAACCCCGATACAATATCCGATTGTTGAGAACAAAAGAATAGAAGCATACAAAGCAAAATGGTGTGCATAAACGTCTCATAACATAAATATCCGCCACACTGAGTCAAATGTGGCGGATATCTATAAACTTATTTAGATTTTTTACTTGTCTACTTGACAGGGGGCTGATCAGATAGTGGGTGCTTTCTTTTCTTTTTGGGGGTATTTACCCAGCTTTTGTCGCCGCCATACCCAATCATATTTCTCCTCTTGGGTATACAGACTGACTTCTGCTTCCCTATACCCATGCTTTTCGCTTGTTGTGGGTATTTGCATTGCTTTCTGCTTCCCTATACCCACACTTTTCTTTTGTTGTGGGTATTTGTTTGATATTTGTCGCCGCTATACCCAATCATGTTCTCTTTGGGTATATAGCCTATTTTCCTCTCTGCTATACCCAAAGCTCTATCTTCTCTTGGGTATAATAGTTACTTTTCTTTTTATAATACCCAATAAAGCTATCTCGCAAATAACTTTATTGCCATCATATTTTCGCTTTGCTTTTATTTCTTAGGCCCGCTGTTGCGTTCCCAAAAGACGCCGTCTTCGTATCCCTGAATAGCAGGGTGCGTTTCTGCCATGGCAAGGCGCTGCTCCGCCCAGACACAATATTGTTCGTTCATTTCTATATCGATAAAATGACGTCCCAGCTTCTTTGCCGTTACTCCCGCAGTCCCGGAACCCGCAAAAGGGTCCAGAATAATATCCTCGGGGTTGGAGCTTGCCAGAATAATTTTTGCATACAATTTTTCCGGCTTCTGGGTGGGGTGATCTGTATTTTCCGGCATAGACCAGAAAGGAATGGTTATGTCATCCCAGAAATTAGAAGGGCAGGTATCGCGATATTTTCCTTTTTCCGTCTCCACCCAGTCCTTGGGTGCGCCGTCCACACGATAACTTGCCAACACCTTTCTGCGTTGCTTCACCGCATCCACATGGAAAGTATAATCCTTCCCTTTTGTCACATACCAGATGTCCTCCATGCCGTTCTTCCAGTTATCCGAACAGCCTCTGCCTTTTTCCCGCTGCCAGGTAATACGGTTTCTTACGGTAAAAAATTCACTTAAAACCCCGCCGATAATCAGGCTGCTTTCCCAATCACAGCACACATACATGGATGCGTTATCCTTCAGAAGAGGATAAACCGCCTCCACCCATTTACGGGTGTAGATTTCATATTCGGAAGCATCCTTCTTGGAAAAAGTATTCCCGTGGTAATGCTTCGTCAGGTTATAGGGCGGGTCTGCAATCAACAAATCCACGCATTTTTCCGGAAGCAGAGGTAAAGTGACAAATGTGTCGCCACAAATTGTCCTGTTGATAATCGCTGATACATCCTGTACCGGTTCCGTTATTCGGAGGCATCTTTCCAGATACATCATGCCCTCTTGTATGCTTGTCTTTATCGTTTTATTTCGTCCGCTCATATTTTAATTACTGCCCCGTTCCTGTTTTTCTGTCTCCCCATTCCTGCTTTTATGACGCCCCGTTTCTGCTTTTATGTCTGCCCGTTTCTGCTTTTATGTCTGCCCCATTCCTGTTTTTCTGTCTCCCCATTCCTGCTTTTATGACATCTTGTTCTTATTTTACTGCCGCCTCGTTGTCGGTGCCTGCGCAGTGCTGTCGTAAACTTTGCCGCCATAAAGTTCTTTGCAGATAGCATCGTACTGTTTATACATTTTCTGCACTTCATTTTCCAGAATGTAATAATGGCGGATGTAGGGGATAAGCAAAATCAGCACTACCACGGCAAGCAGCAGGGCAAACAGGTCTGCATTTATCAGTGTCATCAGAAGTGACAGAATTTCCAGTATGGCAAACGTCACGGTTACAATCAGGTGTATCAGTCGTTCATGCTGAAAAAAAGACACCTGTGTCAGATGCTCCTGTCGTATGAGTTCCAGTTCTTCCTTGGATTTATCATGCTTTTCCATGATTTCTTTAATCAGCTCATCCATAAAATGTCTGTAGGTTAAAATTCTTTTCTCCATAGATACCACTGCCTTTCACTTCATCATTTCTTCCCTTACTTTACCACATTTCCATGTTTTTGTCATAAGAACTTGCTTATCTGTCGGTAAGTCAGGCTTTTTTAATTTCCATCGCTTGCCGCCTATGTATCTGAACCTCCGGCTAAATGCCTATGCCGCCGGTCAGTATTACATAAATTTTATTTATATCCTGCAACTTAAAAATTTATATCTCGGTCTTGTGAAGTGGACAAAAAACATGTATTATAATCAAGTGGTGTAAAAATATGGGGCGATTACCCATAGAAAAATAGAATATAAGAAAGGTACAGGTAGAAAAAATGGGTGGCTTTTTTGGTGTGGCCGCAGAAGAAGACTGCGTATTTGATTTGTTTTTCGGAGTAGATTATCATTCTCATCTGGGTACCAGACGAGGCGGAATGGCTGTGTACGGCAAGGATGGTTTTAACCGTTCCATACACAACATAGAAAATGCACCGTTCCGTACAAAATTTGACAAGGATATCCAGACCATGAAAGGATATTACGGCATCGGTTGTATTTCCGATTATGAACCCCAGCCACTGATTGTCCGTTCCCATCACGGAACCTACGCACTGACTACCGTAAGCAAAATCAACAACACGGAGGAACTGGTGAAAAAGCTTTTCGACAAAAACCATTCCCACTTTCTGGAAATGAGCGGAGGTGACATCAATGCCACCGAGCTTGTCGCTTCTTTAATTAACCAGAAGGAAAACCTGATTGAAGGTATTCAGTACGCTTTGGATTCCATTGACGGCTCCCTGTCCTTACTTTTATTAAATCAGGCAGGCATTTATGCCGCCAGAGATAAACATGGCAGAACTCCGGTTGTGATTGGCCGTAAGGAAGGGGCTTTTTGTGCTTCTTTTGAAAATTTTGCCTATAAAAATTTAGGTTATTCCGATTATAAGGAATTAGGTCCCGGCGAAGTTGCCGTATTGACGCCGAAAAACTGTGTTACCCTGGTTCATCCCGGCAAGGAAATGAAAATCTGTACCTTCCTTTGGATTTATTATGGCTATCCCGCCAGCTCTTACGAGGGCCTGAGTGTGGAACAGATGCGTTACAACTGCGGTGCAAAAATGGCAGCCCGCGATAATGTCCGCCCTGATATTGTTGCCGGTGTACCTGACTCCGGTACCGCCCATGCCATCGGTTATGCTAATGCTTCCGGAGTACCTTTCTCCAGACCTTTTATCAAATATACACCGACCTGGCCCCGTTCCTTTATGCCAACCATCCAGAGCCAGCGTAACCTGATTGCAAAAATGAAAATGCTCGCCGTACAGGATTTAATCAAGGACAAGAGTCTGCTTTTAATTGACGACTCCATCGTCCGCGGTACACAGCTTAGGGAAACAACGGAATTTCTTTATCAGAGCGGTGCAAAAGAAGTGCATATCCGTCCGGCGTGTCCGCCTCTTCTTTATGGATGCAAGTACCTGAATTTCTCCCGTTCTTCTTCGGAAATGGATCTGATTACCAGACGTGTTATCGACAGATTGGAGCACGGCAATGTAACGGACGAAGTGCTGCAGGAATACGCAGACCCCGAGTCCGAAAAATATGAGCGCATGGTGGAAGAAATTCGCAAGGAGCTGAATTTTACTTCCCTCCGTTTCAACAGACTGGATGATATGCTGGATGCTGTCGGCATCGACAAATGCAAACTCTGCACCTACTGCTGGGACGGCAGAGAATAATGCTCATGCAGGCACTATGCACCGCTGTCGGTAGGCATTACTATTGACAGTACCATTGTAATAAAAGATCCACTACACGGCTGTAGGCGACCATTCCGTCGTCTACGCCGTTTAATTTTAAAGAAGTTTCCACAAACACTGCGTCTTCATACACCTGCCGGTCAATCTGCACCTCTGCCATATACCTTTCATAATCTTCCCCAACAGCTTCATAAAAATCATTATTCACATAGTTGAGCACACTTAAATACCCGCTATATTGAAACAGCAGATCGTCCGAAGAAATACATGCTAAAAATCCGATAAAATTGGCTTCATCCTCCTGTATATATCCTTTCAGGTGCGCCAGCTCATGGCACATGGTCACCGGCAAATTGGTAACATATGCCACCTTGTTGTAATTTGCTTCCATGGAAAACGGGAAATAATACCCCAGCATGTACTGCTGGCTCACAAAATCCGAAAAATAAAGCGGTTTGGGCATAGGATAAAAGCCCTGCAGCGCATCATAGGTTTCGCCCAATGCCTGCATATCCGAAATTGCCTTTTTTCTCATGTTTCCTTCGTAAATGATTTCGCCTTCTTCCGTACGCTGCATCTGCCCGGACAATTCATTGCATTTTTCCACCAGCATATTCCGAAGGGCTGTCAAATCCTGTAACGTGTAGGTGCCTTTTTTAGTTTCAGCAGTATTCCCGGTATCCGTGTTTTCATTTACGTCATCTGTGGCTTTTTCTATGGCAAAATACTTCTCACTGAATGGTGTGGCATGGTACAAAATGGTGCAGTTCAAGGTCATAAGCACCAAAACTGCCAGCAGCACCCATGCAAAGAAAGTGTAAAAACCACAGCAGAGTTTGTCAAAACGCCCTCTTCCACGGGTGACACTTGGACGGGTCACATGGGGTGCTCTTGAACTTTTATCCTGTTTATCCACATGGCGCGCCCTGCATCGCCTTATTATCCACCTGAATGCAGACGCAATCATCAGTATAACGGCCGCTATTACCAGAAATACTCCCGCCACAATCAGCCATTCCCCTACCGAAAACGGAAACAACCCTGTTAATCTTCCGTAGGTATTGACCCACACCGGGAAAACATAGCGGATGTACCAGTCACAAAAAGCCTCCGAACTCCATGCGATTATATTCAGGAGCACTACCATTCCTACTATAATAAAATATATTTTTGTTTGTGTTTTCCAATTTTTTATCTTCTGCATACGTTATCTCCGAAAAAGTGAATAAAAATATTTAAAAGAGTGGTTGAAATCTCAACCACTCTCCTGTATAATCTACTTAAAGGTAATCGGATGCAGTTCCGATTTGCCCACAGTTATATTGTATCAGAAATAAGCACTCAAACTTTCGCGTGGATGGGTGCTTATTTCTTTTCGTTATGGTTGTCTATGTACGACAATGCCGCAAATATTACTAACAACAATGTAAGAATTTCTGTTGTGTTCATATGGCATCACCCCCTCCGTTTTCACTGAGGGCATCATAACCGAAACTCACACCCAAACCTTTTTTCAATTATACGTACATATTTTACCATATGCACGATATTTTCACAATAGAAAACGCTCCTTTTATCAGTATTTATATTAACCAAATTTCGATAAGCAAATTTAGTTATTATGACGATTTTCTACATCCCCACCTCGGGAAATGTCCGGATGGGTTTCATATTTTCTGTGCGTTCGCCGATGAATTTATCCATCAATACCGTATCATACCAGCGATTGAACTTGTAGCCGCTGCTTTCCAGACGACCGGCAAGGTGATAGCCCATTTTTTCATGAAAGAACATGCTTCCGTAAATGCTTTTTTCTTCTTCGGTGGGCGGTACCGTAATCAACGCAATGGTCTTTACCACGCCCTGCTTCTGTAAAATGTTCTCCAGCTTGGTATAGAGCAATCTCCCCAATCCGTGACCTTTGTAATCATACCGCAGATAAACCGTCATTTCAGCCATCCAGCCGTAAGCCACTCTGGGGTGGTAGGCTCCCGCATAGGCATAGCCGACTATCTTTCCGTCTTCTTCGGCTACCAGATAGGGATATTTTTCCAGAGTATGGACAATTCTACCCTGAAACTCTTCCACGGAAGGTACATCATACTCAAAGGTAATAGCTGTATTTTCCACATAATATCCGTAAATTTTCAGAAGCTCCACGGCGTCTTCCACCCTGGCAACACGTATTGTAACTGATAAACTCATGGGTTTGTTTCCTCTTCTTTCAATAATAGTTTTTACACTATTTCATTGACTTAATTTGGACTTTTACTATTTAATCTTATTTTCCTTATAGTACCTCTGTATGAAGTGAATTTCAATAATTGAGAAATCTTTTCGTTTGGGTATATATCTAACTTTTCGTTTTATATACCCATTTACTTTTGCTTTTTTGGGTATGGAGTAAGCTTTTTGCTTTCCATACCCATTTTTCTTTTCCTTTTTGGGTATGGAGCTGGATTTTTGCTCTCCATACCCATTTTCTTTTTTTGCTTTGGGTATCATGGACATTTTAAGTAATTTATACCCAATGGTACCTAAACAGCATGAAAACTTGGCATGAAAGTTTGAAATATAGCTTCAGAATGACTTGTTTTTAAGGACAGATATTTGCTGCTTTATTTGAATATTTCCATCCAGTATCCACATAGCTATTGCCGCACTTACAGATATTGGTGGCATATTCCTTTTCCGTACAGGTGGGCACTGTTACCATATCATCCTCATTGTACCACGTATAAGCTTCTTCCTGAATAGTCCATTGGGAAATTTTAAAAGATGTTGACAGTTCAACTTCTTTTCTGTATGATGTGAGATGTTGAGAGTTCAACATTTAAGAGCTTCACACAACATAAAGCATGTAGGAACTTCGCTTCCGGAAAGGATATGTATGGTAGACCGTTTTGAAAAATTTTCCCTTGCCATTTCGGAAATATACCGCTATTGGCACAAAATTGCCGCAGATGAGCTGAGTGAGTATCACCTGAAAAGCTCCCATGCCGTATATCTTACAACCCTGTATCGCTATCCCGACGGGCTGACGGCGCCCCGGCTTGCCGAACTGTGCGGCAAGGATAAAGCCGATGTTTCCCGCATGGTTTCCATTATGGAAGCGAAGGGGCTTGTCACCAAGGAAGGCAGCAACCAGAACCGTTACCGCGGAACTTTGAAGCTGACGGAAGAAGGTCTGCATGTGGCTGAACAAATCAGCAAGCGTGCCGCCCTCGCAGTAGAAAAAGCAAACGAAGGCATCACCGAAGAAAAAAGAGTCATTTTTACGGAGTGCCTGGACATTATAACCAGAAATTTACAGAGGGTTTCCGAAGAAGGACTGTAGCCAATATCACGCATGAATTTCGGAAGAAAATATAACTGATATTCAATGTCAATTTCCCTTGAGGAAAATCTGAGAAAGGAATAGATATGAATATTTTAAAGAAAGCTTACTGCCGTATATATCAGGCGGCATTTCGGGCAGCGATTCCCCTGCTTCCCTATCGGGAGCCGCAGATTCTGCATTCCTGCAGGGAACTGCCGGAGGCACTTTCAGGGAACAGCATCAACAACCTTATGATTGTGACGGACAATGGCATTGTAAAGTTCGGACTTGCCGCAAAGGTTACGGCTGTGTTGGACGAAGCCGGTATTTCTTACTGCGTCTATGACAAAACCTGCCCCAATCCGACCGTGAAAAATGTGGAGGCCGCCTTAAAACTTTACAAAGAACACGGCTGTCAGGCACTGATTGCCATCGGCGGCGGTTCTGCCATGGACTGTGCCAAAGCAGTCGGCGCAAGAGTGGCATACCCCGGCAAAACCCTGAACCAGTTGAAGGGCACGCTGCATGTACTGCGGAAAATTCCCCTGTTAATTGCTATTCCCACAACTGCCGGTACCGGCAGCGAAAATACACTTGCCGCCGTTATCACCGACCCCGACCAGAAGTATAAATATGTGCTGAATGATTTCGTTTTAATTCCGAGGTATGCCGTTCTGGATGCTTCCATGACATACTCCCTGCCGCCTTCCCTCACCGCAACCACCGGGATGGATGCGCTGACCCACGCGGTGGAAGCCTACATCGGACGCTCCACCACAAAGGAAACCCGCCAAATGGCGCTTTCCGCAACGAAACTTATTTTTGCCAATATTGAAAGAGCCTACGAAAACGGCTCCGATGAAGAAGCCCGTTCCAATATGCTGCTTGCCTCTTACCGGGCAGGATTTGCTTTTTCCCGGTCCTATGTGGGATACATCCATGCCGTAGCGCATTCTCTCGGCGGGCAATACAATGTGCCCCACGGACTTGCAAATGCGGTCATCATGCCTTATGTGCTGGATGCTTACGGCTCCGGCGTGTATAAAAAATTGCAGCAGATGGGCTGCGCCGCAGGTGTATGCACGGAGGAAGACTCTCCCGAAGAAGGTGCAAAAAAGTTTATCGCCTCTATCCGTTCCCTAAATGAGCGGATGCAGATACCCACTTATATAGAAGGGATTCAGGAAAGTGACATTCCTGTCATGGCGGCTCATGCCGAGAAGGAAGCCAATCCTCTCTATCCCGTTCCGAAGTTAATGACCGAAAAAGAGTTGGAAAACTTTTACCGGGTTTTACAACCGGCAAAAAATATCTGAATTTAAGGAGTTATCATGGACAGCACACAAATCGACGACATCTTACAGTTACAACGTGATTTTTACGACAGTGGTGCCACCATTCCCGTCAGTTTTCGTAAGAAGCAATTAAAGAAGCTATATCAGGCGGTTCAAAAATACCGGCCGCAAATAGAAGAAGCCCTGAAAAAGGACCTTGGGAAAAGCAGTTATGAGAGCTTTATGTGCGAAATCGGGCTGGTATTGTCCGAAATCAGCTACATGATACGTCATGTAAAGAAATTTTCCAAAAGAAAAACCGTCTACACCCCGCTTGCACAATTTGCTTCCCATAGTTATGTGCAGCCAGTGCCTTACGGCAACACCCTCATCATGAGTCCCTGGAACTATCCTTTTCTGCTCTCCATAGACCCTTTAGTTGATGCCATTGCGGCGGGAAACACCGCTATTATAAAACCCAGTGCTTATTCTCCCGCCACTTCAAAAGTTATAGAGATGCTGGTAAAGGAATGTTTTTCTCCCGCCCATGTGTCGGTGGTAACCGGCGGCAGAGCCGAAAATGCGGCTCTTTTAGAAAAGAAATTTGATTTCATCTTTTTTACCGGCTCCCAGAACGTTGGCAGGGAAGTCATGCGCCACGCAGCCGTTAATCTGACACCGGTTGTGTTAGAGCTTGGCGGCAAGAGCCCCTGCATTGTGGAGGAAAGCGCCGATATCCGTCTGGCTGCCAGACGCATTGTTTTCGGCAAATACTTAAACTGTGGGCAGACCTGCGTAGCTCCCGACTTTATCCTCTGTCACAAAAGCATTCAGGACAAGCTGCTGCAGGAACTGAAATTACAGGTAGAAAAACAGTTTGGCAGTGACCCCCTGGCAGATAACGATTACGGGAAAATTATCAATCAGAAGCACTTTGACAGACTGTGCCGCCTATTACAATCCGGGGAACTATACCTTGGCGGGGAAACCGATGCAGAGGCTCTCCGCATTGCGCCTGCTATTATGACACATGTGACTTTTGATGACCCCGTCATGCAGGAAGAAATTTTCGGTCCTGTTTTACCGGTCCTTACCTATGAGAATTTTGAGGAGCTGATGCTTCTTCTGAAAAAACGTCCCAAGCCGCTGGCGCAGTATCTTTTCAGCAGCAATAAAGCGCACATCCGCCGGGTAAACGAGGAACTTTCCTATGGCGGCGGCTGCATCAACGACACCATCATCCACCTTGCCACTTCCGAAATGGGCTTCGGTGGCGTGGGAGAAAGCGGTATGGGCGCTTATCACGGAAAAGCCGGTTTTGATGCTTTTTCCCATCAGAAAAGTATTGTGGACAAAAAGACCTGGCTGGATTTACCCATGCGTTACCAGCCGTATACCAGTAAGATTTACCGTAAACTTTTGCAGATTTTCCTGCGGTAAACCTGACATAAAAATCACGGAAACTATTTACATACCAATATTGTCCTCGCGGATTTTCGCCCGGAGCCAGAGAAAGGAAACCTTATGAGCATCAAAATTATTGTAGACTCAACAACCGATTTAACCAACAGCACCAGAAACCGTGTAACGGTAGTACCTCTTACCGTCTGCTTCGGTGCGGACGAATACATAGACGGTGTCAATCTGACACACAAGGAATTTTATGAGAAGCTGATTGAAAGTGACACTCTTCCCACCACCAGTCAGGCAACTCCCTCTGCCTTTATGAGGGCACTGGACGATGTCCTGGAACCGGATGACAGTGCTGTCATTATTACACTTTCTTCCAAGCTTTCCGGCACTTATCAGAGTGCAGTGATTGCTGCCTCCGACTATGAAAATGTCTATGTGGTAGACAGCAGCTCTGCGGCTATCGGTGCCTCTATTTTAACCGAATTTGCCCTTCAGTGTCTGGATGAGGGCATGTCTGCCGCAGAAATTGCTGAAGCTTTGGAAAAGAAAAAAGAGGATATCTGCCTGATTGCCATGCTTGATACCCTCGAATACCTGAAAAAAGGCGGCCGGATTTCTCCGACCGTAGCCTTTGCCGGCGGACTGTTAAACATCAAGCCGGTTGTGAATATTGAAAACGGAGTCATTAATATTTTAGGAAAAGCCCGCGGCTCCAAGCAGGGCAACAATCTCCTGGTTCAGGAAATCCAGAAAGCCGGCGGCATTGATTTTTCCCTGCCCATTCTTTTAGGCTACACCGGTCTTACGGATGTGCTGCTCAAAAAATACATCGAAGACAGCAAGGCTCTTTGGGAAAACGGCACGGAAAATCTGCGTTACACCTCCATTGGCAGTGTAATCGGAACCCATACCGGTCCGGGTGTCATCGCTGCCGCATTTTTCCGGAAGTAAGTTTTACAAATTGCAAACCGCATATAACGGAATGTTTTTCATCCATCCCTGGTCCGTGTATTTCCTTACAGAGAAGCACACTGCTTCCCGGGGATGGAATTTGTCACAATAAGCTTTCAGGCTTTGTGAACGAAGGTTGATTTCCGCTTTTACTTCAATCGGAACAATGTCTTTTTCCTTCTGTATCAGGAAATCCTGCTCAAAGTTTGCATTCTCCGTTCCGTAATAATAGGGAGTGTATGGGGTATCCGCTATCAACTGCTGCAGAACATACTGCTCTGTAAGCGCTCCCTTAAACTCTACAAAAATGTCATTGCCCTCTAAAATAGACTCTGCAGGCAGTTCACTCAGTGCTCCCAGAAGCCCCACATCAAGCACAAATAATTTATAGGCACTCATACTTTTGTACGCTTTCAAAGGCATATGGGGCTCATTCACACGGCTCACTTTATAGACAAGTCCGCAGTCAATAAGCCACTGAATGGCAATTTCATAGTCGCTGCTGCGTGCTCCCTTTTTTATCTGTCCGAAGAAAAATTTCTTATTTTCCTTTGCAAGCTGCATGGGGATGGAGTCCCAGACCATTCGTATCCTCGGCAGTGTTTTCGTGTCCACATGTTTGCCGAAATCGCCTTCATACTGCCTTACAATGTCACTCTGTATCCGGCGGACCTCCTGATAATCTTTCTGCACACTGAAAGCTTTTACTACTTCCGGCATACCGCCCGTGTAATAATAATTTTTCAGCCAGAACAAATATTTATCGGAAAAATTATCGATTACTGTGTAATCTTTGGTCGCAAGGGCATCCGCTAAAGGCTTTTCTCCCATAGCGCATAAGAATTCGCGGAAATTCAGCGGATACAGGTCCAGTATATCCACCTTGCCAACCGGATAGGAAACACCTTCATGAATAGCAACCCCCAAAAGAGAACCCGCTGCTATGACATGGTACTCCGGCGCTTCTTCACAAAAATATTTCAACGACTCCAGAACCTTGGGAGTGTCCTGAATTTCATCCAGAATAATAAGGGTATCTCCGGGAGTAATTGTTACACCCGACTCAATGTTCAGGTTCATAATAATTCTCTGTATATCAAAGTCCACCTGAAAAACATCATCCATACGCTTATTATTATAGAAAGAAATATACGCCACCTTCTCGTAACAGGTTGTGCCGAACTCCTTCATCAGCCAGGTTTTTCCTACCTGTCTGGCTCCCATAATAATCAGAGGTTTTCGGTCTTTTTTTTCTTTCCATGCCTGAAGTTTTTCCATCGCAAATCTGAGCATAATGACAACCACCTTCCCTATAAAGCAGTATATCACATTTTTTGCCGGCTATTCAATGGCAATTTCACATTTTTCGTTACCTGATTTATGCCATTCTCAACACTTTTCGGCACCTAAATTCCATGTAGCTCAACATTTTTTCGTACCTCATTTATGTTGTTTTCAACACTTTTCGTTACCTGATAAGACGCAGGTATTTCTTTGCTCCTTCATCATAATTTCACTGTGTAAGAAGCAAAGTCTGAGGATATACTACCTCAGTAACCTCCATGCAGTCTCCTCAGACTCTGCATGGAGCTAATGCAATACAAAGACGCATTAAAATCCTCCCCTTTTATCATATATCCCTCATATGGTATGTGGCTGCGGACCTAATTAGCCCTTTAATCCTCTTGCCTGTCTGTCCATATCTTCTACAACGATGTCGTAGATTTCGCCGAGAGACGCGCAGTATTCCAGCACCTTCCAGGGCTCGTTGGTATGGAAATGAATTTTAATCAGTTCGTCGTCGCCAACGGCTAAAAGGCAGTCACCCTTGAAATTCTCTGTGAAGTAATCGCTGATGACATCCTCGTCCAAGTCGTGTCCCTCAATCAATAACTGTGTATCATATCTGAATTCTATCATGGAAAATCCTCCTGAAAATTTATTTTACCTCTGTATTATAAAGGCTGGTGATTCTGTTTGCAAGTGCTAACCTACGCAATACCCGGCGGCTTTCATGTCCCGCCCGGTCTGAATATAATGCTGTGCGCTCTCTTCCAGACGGGCAATTTCCTCTGCCGTAAGCGGACGGGTCACCTTCGCGGGTCTGCCCATCACCATGCTGCCGTCCGGTATGTTCTGATGCTCCAGAATAAGGCTGCCTGCTGCCACCAGGCAATTTTTCCCCACGACACTGCCGTTCATGACGGTAGCTCCCATGCCAATCAGGGTATTGTCCCCTATTTTACAGCCGTGAACAATGGCATTGTGTCCCACTGTGACGTGGTTTCCGATAATCGCCGGGTCCACGGGTGAAGTGTGGATGGTGCAGTTGTCCTGGATGTTGGTGCCGTTTCCGATTACAATTTTATTGTCATTTCCCCTAAGTACCGCATAGAATAAAACAGTACTGTCCTCGCCAATCGTCACGTCCCCGATAACTACCGAGTCTTTGACAATGTTGGCGGATTTTGCTATGGTGCCGGTTACATTTATCATAAGATATCCCTCCGTAATGTATGTCCTTTCCTTTTCGCTCCGATATCGAATTCCGTTCAGCTGTTTAACAGCTTCTTCCGCTCCTTGTAGTCCGGCATGATTTCCGCCACCAGCGCCCAGAATGCTCTCGAATGATCGGGGTGGGCAAAATGGGCAAATTCATGCACCACTACATATTCAATGGCTTCTTTCGGATAAAAAATCAATTTGCAGTTCAGCGTGATTTTGCCGGTCTGCGGCTGGCAGGAACCCCAACGGGAAGTCATGGTACGGACTGTCCAGGCGGGATAAGGTGCGCCGTAAGAAACAAACTGCGGGTATGCCCAGTCGATGATTTCCGCAAAAGTTCTGCGGGTAAAGAAACGTATCCATTTTTCCATCATATTCTTTTTGTGGGGATAATGATCCGGCCATTTTGTCCGCAGCACAAGGCTGTCACCCAAAAAGAAAATCTCTTCCCGTCCGGCTTCTTCCACTACCAGGGTATAGTCGCGCCCCAGCAGGCGGAAGATTTCCCCGGTTTCATAATTGTGGGGCTGGTCACCTGTTTCCTCCCGGCGTTTTTCCACACGTTCAAGCGCTTCTAAGATAAACGGTGCTTTACTTTCCACAAACTTGTCCACGTAGGTTGCCGGAACCCGCCGGTGTGCAGACACCGCTACCTCCCCGTTGCTCTTGATGCGCAGATTGATGTATTTTACCTGTTTTCGGTTAAGCACATAAGAAATAGTATATGCCGCATCCTCTGTTTTGTAATAAATATGTCTGATTTCCATGTATGTTATTATACTCCTTTTTCTCCGGACTGACATTCCCAAAATGCGGTTTTATAATGCCGGAAGAAAGGATCTTAACTGGCTCGCTGCGGATGTGCTTTCTGCTTCCGCATTACTGTTTACATGAGCAATATGGTACAACAAAATGTTAGAGAAAGAAAGTTTCCTTGTCAAGAGGGGGCTAAACGGATCTGCATGGAAGAAACCCTGCGCCTCATCCAGCTTATCCCCACCAAGGTAACCCGGACCGGCAGCAGCATGGCGGAAATCGCTTCCGACACCACGCAGATCAGCGAAAATATCCAGGTCATCGACAATGCCAGCCGCAGCGTTGTTGCCATCAGAAAGGATGCCATGCACAAAAAGCGTCAGATTTTCTACCTTCCTGATGCAAACGGTAGCTCCCGCGTGTGTGAGAACCGCATGTCCGGAAAGAAGGATGAGGTAAGCTTCGTAGTTACCCGGATTGATGAAGACCGCAATGTTGCAGTCGGACTGATTTCGAGGATTATTAAGCAGAAGTTCTAACTAATTTGAGGGCTCTCTAAGTCTAAAAATTATAACTTTGATTCCCCTACTAATCCTTATGTAATTCCGCTTTAACTCCATGCCATAATCACATGTCGAGATTTTGAGGAGATAATGTTCCCGAATAGGTTGCAACTGTTTGATTATTCACATACATACAAGAACGCAAAGTTAATGTTCCACTGTACATAATTCCATTATGTTCTTCCGTCATGCTAATTGTCTTCGCTGGTGTGACCTTCCCGTTATAGATGATTTCCCTCGTTACAGAAATACTATCTTGTTCATATACAAGAAAATCATTAACTTGATAGTCATCTTCTATCATAGATACAGTTTCAACTCTTATGCCTGTGTCTTGTGCATGCACACCTATCGGCAAACTCATACTCACAACTATCATCAAGAATATCGTACATATTGTCTTCATCCGTTTTCCTCCTCATCTTATTCCCAAAACTTAAACAAATACACTTCCGGTTCTGTATCTTCCCAAGAGGCGGCCTGCTTATATCCTTCATAAAAAGCAAGTTTTAATACTTCGACTTCAAAATCTCCCAGTTCACCTTGTTCCCATTTTTTATGTACCTGCTCAGAGTAGCCTTTGATTTCATCAACTGTATAGTCATGCGGACAAACTATTGCCATTTCATATATTTCTCCATACATTTCATCATCGGCATATCTTTCAGAAACAATTCGGAAACCCGTATTTTTTTGACAGTACATCCATATTCCTAAAAAAGCAGCAATAGCAAAGACAATTCCCGCAATCAACAGCCTTTTCCCAGATCTGATTTTCTTGCCTTCTTTTGATACTTTCTGCCCCTCTAACTCTTCTTGGATTAACCTCTCTCCCTCATGCTTATTTTGCTCCAACGGTGATTGCCGTCCATCATCTTCACTCAGTACACCGCGCTCCTCTTCACATTCTATATTTCCATTAATCAGATCATCGCAAGATACACGGAACAAATCTGCCATTCTGGCTATCATTTCCACATCCGGATAATTCTGTCCTCTCTCCCATTTGCATAAAGCTGACGTTGTCACCTGCAGTCTCTCGGCCATTTCGCGCTGAGTCATCCCGCTCTGTTTACGTAATTCAGCAATACGCTTTCCCAACTGTCCTTTCACAACATTATCCATAGCATTCTCCGCTCATTATAATATATAATTGTATTATAAATGATAAAATACAATTGACAATATGGAAATTGCTGTTTCTATTACATTTTCCATATTGTCAATAGACACAGTCTTAAAGTTGGTGTACGCTTTTTGTGTAACCAAAAGATACCAGCATTATGAAATGCTCACGGTATACAAGCAAAGGAGGAATTCCGAATGAAACTAAAAAAACACTATTCGCACTACTATTGTCCACAATACTAATATTGGGAGCAAGCATTACCGTTTTTGCAAATAGCGGATCTACCTTGGTAAACAATAATACCATAGCTTATGGTAGCTCAGTTACTGAAAGTACAGGTACCGCATTTACCACTATGGCAGGCGGTTCGAATTCTGCCACAGTATCTGTATCATCAACCTATCATTATCACCAAAATGTAACTTACGAGAATTACACATCCGCTCCCAAATCTGCTTCTGGTGCAAAAAATGCAGTAGTGGATTTTTCCTGTGGCTCAGCATATTCTACCAGTTATATTTATTCTACACACAATGCGACCGTAGGCGATGTGACAATGGAGCAGCGTACTACCTCGGCCAGTAATTAATTAGTGATATCATAGTATTTTTGTGATATACTACATATAAAATCATATTATCATATTAATGCATAAACATTCATTAAAAGGAATCCTCGAATCCGTAGTTGACTGTTTATGCGTTATTTGATATTACGAACAGGTGAACGGATATGAGAAAACATAATTCTGTAACAACATTAAAAAGATTACTGTGCATCATTTCTTTGCTGGCCATCACATTGGAAACTGGATGTGGAGGTGGAAAACGTAATACAGATACATCCCCGAAAGAAGACAGTTTGACACTGGTATGGGTTGCTAATCCCTACTATTTTGGGGCAAATGCTTTCGACCTGCAAATTCAGGAAGAACTAAACCGCCGCCTTATCGAAGATTATAACTGTGATTTTCAGGTACAATTTGAATGGCTGTATGCAGATGGAAATGAATACCAAACTGCAGTTGCTGAGCGGTATCAGGGCCGGACAGCGACCGATATCCTTTTTACCGGACTTGCAAACCACGGGCAGCCCGGCACCTATAACAGCATGGTAAGAGATGACTTGCTCTATCCTCTGGATGATTTTCTCACGGAGACAGAGGCAGGGCAGGTTCTCTACGCTTCCTTTTCTGAGATGTTCTGGCAGGCCATGCGCTGTGAAGGCCATATTTACGGTTTCCGGTGCGTTGACCCACAAATGTATTATGATGCCACACTGTTAGTCAGGAAGGATTACTCCTCTGCCTTACAGCAATATGAAGAGATCTCCTCTATTCAGGATTTGGGGGATATTCTGGAGCATCTAGCAAAGACCAGTCCGGATTCTTTGCAGGATACGTTGGGTGTGTATGTCGATATTGATGCACTTTGTAATTTGGAAGGCTATATACCGGTTATAAACGGTTATACCGGCCTCTACTTTACAGAGGAAAATGGTACAGTCAGGGTCATCAATGCAGCAGATGATGCATCATTTCTTAACATGTGGAAGGAAATCCAGCGTTGCAACAACGTGCTTACAGACAGTATTGTCCCAGATGCAGGAACAGCATATCGGTCAGGTAAATACGTTTTTGCCATTTTACCGACCACCCCCAGGATTCTATATGATGACCAGCTGCTTGTCGATACCCAGCCAATAAGTGTCAAGACTTTAAGGCAGGCTCCCGAGCCGCTCATCTATGCCCGCAATGCGGTAACGGGCATTGCCTCCTGGTCAGAGCATCCAAAAGAGGCCATGGAACTGCTAAGCCTGATTGCTACACAGCCGGATTTATCCAACCTTCTTATTTATGGGATTGAAGGGATTCACTATAATCTGGCAGGTGGTATTCCGGTACCTGTTTCCTCAGGGAATGCTTATACCAAACTGGCATCACCTGCCAACAGGACCATCTCTTACCGGGACGGGCTGGAGCCGGCTGATAAGACAATCCTATATCAGGAAAAAAACAGTGCTGCGGTACTCAGTCCGGAGATACAATATGAGCTGGATTACACAGAATATATAGAGGAGCTTTCTGAGATTTCCGCTGTCTATGAAGCCCATGCATGTCTGTGGCTGGGAACCTGTTCGGATGTAGAAGCCGAAGCAGAAAAGCTGTCACAGGAGCTGCAGGCCGTCGACGTGGACAAGTTGGTTAAAAAGCTGAACAAAATGTTAGGAAATTAAGAGGGATCGTTATGGGCAAAAGACAAAGTATTTTATTACTGTGCTTATCCTTACTTTTAACTTCATTGTCAGGTTGTGGAGCTGGCGACTCAGCTGCCGGGGATGATGCACATTACATACCTGTTTTTGGATGTTTGGGTGAAACCGGTTCTGTCTATGAAGCAAACGGGATTTTATATTATACAGACTATGCCACCGGAGAAAATGGCGTTCTGTGCAGCAAACCCAACTGCATCCATGAGCCGTATTCCTCATCCAATACAGAGCCATACTGTGAAGCAGCATTGCCAAACGGTAACTTGTCTGTCTCTCTTTTGTCCGGGAACTCGCTGTATGTCATGACAACCGATTTTACCGGCACAGAAATTTATACAAAACAGGTATATGGCGAGACCTGGGTAAAGCTGTTGGAAATACCTTATGGATTTTCATCCGGACTACAACGCCGTATCTATGATAAAAAACTGTATTTTACCGTAGCTTCTTATGAGCACGAAACAGACATTACCGGAGAGGAAATGCCTGCCCTGCAATCCTTTCCTTTTTTGATTGAAGTTGATCTGGACCGGCGCACATACCGAACACTTACAGAATACGAAGATGGAAGCTCCTGCACGGACGTACTGTTCATCGAGGGAGATTCTCTTTATTACGAAACAGAGTATCCCATCCGGGATACCTATGAAACCACATACCGGGTGTGTATATACAGTCTCAATCTGAATACTCTGGAGTCGGAGTATCTGTTTACCACGGATGCCTCCCATGTCTTTTTAGGCGCACATGAGGGTACCGTTTACACATGTGGAACAGCCGGGCTCATGATGCTTACAGAGGATGGTACCTGGCTTCCCGCCTGTCAGACAGATACCTGCACAAGCGGGTATTCTTATGAAGACGGTATCTTACTGTCCGTCTGGCAGGACAATAGCGCTTCCATCCTGCATTATGATTACAAAACCGGGAAAGTATCGGATGTACCGGCGCTGCCCCAAAATGGTTACCTGTTTGATGTGATGGGCGACTGGGTGCTTGCAATTACAGAAAACGGTGATATTGCAGCTGTCCCTATAGAGGACTTATTATCAGGCAGGGCGCAATATACCGCAACGTGGCGTCCTTATTAAGAATATGGGGGGAACTATCACTATGGAATTGATGCTGTCGGGAGTCACAAAAAACTATGGGCATTTTACAGCCTTACAGGATTTTACCTACGTTTTTAAGGAAGGGGTCTATGGATTGCTGGGGCCGAATGGGGCTGGTAAAAGTACGCTGATGAACCTGATTACGGGAAATCTTTCCCCTGACCGGGGAGAGATTCTGCTGGATGGTAAAAACATAAAAGATTTAGGTATCTCCTATCTGAAGCATATCGGGTTTGTCCCTCAGCAACAGAATCTATATCCTACTTTTACAGGAAAGAGATTTCTATACTATATGGCTGCATTAAAAGGCATGGATAAAAAGAGGGCCGACCTGGAAATACCTGAAATACTTAATATGTTAAATCTGACGAAGCAGCAGGATAAAAAAATCAGGGAATATTCCGGTGGTATGAAGCAACGACTGCTGATTGGTCAGGCTCTGTTAGATCACCCGTCCATCCTCATATTTGACGAGCCTACAGCCGGACTGGACCCAAAGGAAAGAATCGGCATCCGAAATATTATCTCCGGGTTCTCTGAGGATAGAATTGTGATTTTTGCTACCCACGTGGTATCAGATGTAGAAAAAGCGGCAACGGAAGTCCTTTTCTTAAAAGATGGTCTGCTGTTGCCTGCCCAGAAGGAAACACAGGATTGGAAGGATAAAAAGACTTCTCTGGAGGAAGTGTATCTGCACTTTTTCGGGGATGAGGGGATGTCATTATGATAAGAACAGAATGCAAAAAAATCATAACATTTCCGGTTGTTTTCCTAATTTTCTGTTTATGTATCATGAATGTGATTCTGATATACTACAGTGAAGTAAGAAATACGCCTTATACAGGTCAAAACGGCTATCGTCAGCAATGGCAACTGGTTTCCGACATGTTGGTAAATGAACCACCTGAGCAGGTCTATGCACAGCTGCAGGCAGATTATGAGAAAACCTTTTGGACTAACAGTGCCGATAGCGGTTCACTGCGTACCGCTTATGTACAGGCAAGGATTCTGAAAGAGATGGAAAGCATTGTACAGTACGATGAATATCTGGAAAATATCAGACAGTCCACCGATACCGGGCACTCCTTTTCCCGTTTTCAGGAAACAGAAAACCGTTTTACCCGTGAAAACAGGAAACTGACAGCTGCTGCTTATGAAAAGATGTCCTCTGTCTCTCTAAATCCACAGCCCTCCCTTGGAATAGAACTCTTCGCTACTTCTCCTATTACCAATCTTCTCGTTCTGTTTTTGCTGCTGTTTTTACAGATCATCATCTGGGGCAGGGATAAGGAAACAGGGATGAACAGCCTGTTACACACCTGTTATAACGGAAGGAAACGCCTTGCCCTTGTAAAGATTAGTGTCTCCTTCGTCTGTTGCGTCCTGGTAGTGTCTCTGTTGTATGGAAGCACTCTGCTGCTTGCGCATAACCTCTATGGAACAGGTGATTTAACCCGTAGCCTGTCCTCTGTATACCTGTTTCGGCAGACCGCATGGAATATTTCCGTCCGGCAGTTTATTTTACTGTTCTTAACCTATAAAATACTGGCATCCTTTCTTTATATGCTGCTCTTTGGTATTGCTGTTGATGTCCTTCACAATACCATTAGTGCGGTTGTAAGCAGTGCGGGAGTCGTAATCCTCTGTCATTTCCTGTATGAAAACGGCACCGATATTGTAAAATATCTGCTTCCCGGCGGTTTGTTCCATGTAGAAAATCTGTTTACCATATATCGCAATCTGAATGTATTCGGTTTTCCGTTTACCTATAGCAGTGCCGCCTCCGTGGTACTGGCTGCGGGCATTGCAGGCTGCATCTGTGTTCTGACAGAGAGTCAGGCCGAAATCAGCGTCCATTTGCCGAATAAATTACCCCTGCTTCCTGTAAAAGGTCCGGTCCTTAGAACCGTAAATCTGTGGATTCACGAGCTGTGGAAATTATTTTTCGAAGAAAAAGTACTGCTTCTTCTACTGCTCCTTGCAGTCGCACAATTCTTTATTTCCGACAGGGAGACCGTCAGATACTATGATTATACCGACTTCTATTACAGGCAATATATGCAATATTTGTCAGGGGAAGTAACAGAAGATAAAAAGGACTTTATCCTTTCGGAAAAAGAACGTTTTGCTACACTGAACAGACAGAAACAGAACGCTCTGTTACAGGGAAAGACCGACTATCTTGCAGAGCAGGAGCTGTACGCGTATGAGGCCTTTGAACTGACAGAGCAGTATTGGGAGTATATTACAGAAAATGATATAGGTTACATGGTTTATGAGCCTGCAGTGGATGAACTGACCGCTGCATCCACCCAGAGGACAGACGCATTGCTTGCTTTTGAAGCCATGCTTTTTACAGTGTTATGCAGTACCCTGGTCTTCGGCAGAGACTATCAGTTAGGAACCGATAAGCTATGCAGGATCACATTTTACGGCAAAAGGAAGGCTCCCGCCATCAGAATGGTGACCGGTATGACCGTTAATCTGTTAATCCTGGTACTTGTGTATTGTCCTTATTATAAAGCGACACTACAGGCATATGGGGTGGGGACAGCGTGTCTGTACTTTCCGGCCGATTGCCTTCGGAGTCTGGACAGATATGGGTGCAGTATCACGCTTGGAACCTATTTCCTGCTACTCTCAGTAATACGGTTTTTATTTATGAATCTGACGGGGTTAGTCGTATATGCCATCTCCCAAAAGCTGAGGAGTATCATCCACACAATCATTTTAGGCTGCACACTTTTTATGCTGCCGTTTGGTATGATTATGCTCAGTGATTCCTTGGCATCCCTTTTCTTCCTTTATAGCCCCATGCTTGGCAACTATCTGCTGACCAGTCCTTTGGCAGTTGTCATCATCTTTGTATCAGCCATGCTTGCACTGACAGCATGGCTGGTTCATCTTTCTGTTGATGTATTTTGCAGATAAAGCTCTAGTAAGCTAACTATCTAATTACACTGCTTCTTCAAGTGTTTATTGTAAAATAGAATTACTTTACGAAAACGGCGTGGACATGAAAGCGATTCAGGAATGGTTAGGACACAGTAATATTTCTACTACACTTAATATTTACACCCACCTTGATTACAAAAACAAGGTCAGCTCAGCAAATGCCATTATAGGTATCTTGTCTGGAACAAAAAAAAGAACTCGCAATAGCCGCAAACTAAGCATCGAGTTCCTTTCCAAAACACATACTGCTGGTGGCCGGACTTGAACCGGCACGGTGTTGCCACCGAGGGATTTTAAGTCCCTTGCGTCTGCCTATTCCGCCACACCAGCGGATGGATGGAGGTGGATTCGAACCACCGAAGCAATTTGCAGCAGATTTACAGTCTGTCCCCTTTGGCCACTCGGGAATCCATCCATAACAGGTTACCCTGCCAAGAAAAAATTCTATCATAAGTCATTTCAAAATGCAAGAAAATTTATTTGTCTTTTTCATCTTTCTTCATTTCAAATACTTCAGTTTTCACATGCTTTACAGATTATTCTCTTCGTCCTCTTCATAAGCGACGTTACGCAGCACCATGGCGGAGAATTTGGGCAGAGTAACCGTGATTTTGCCGGAAATTACGGGAATTTCTATTTTTTCCACAGAATAACCGCTCTCGTCCGTGTACATAAGACGGGTGAGCATGGCTTCCTTGGCCACGCCTGCCAGCCAGACGCGCACTGTCTTTTCAATCTGATGCTCATTGTTGTTGATAAGAACAATGGTGTGCTTCTTGTTGTTGAAGCGGGCATAGGCAAGATAATTGTAGTCCCTGTCAAGGCTCTTGATGGAACCGGCGCGTAACTCCTCGCATTCCTTATGCATACGAATGATTTCCTTGTGGAAATTCAAAAGCTCCCGGTCCTCCCTTCCCCAGGGGTAGGTTCGTCGGTTGTCGGGATCGGTAAATCCGCAGACACCCGCTTCATCGCCATAGTAGAGCGTAGGGGCACCGGGCCAGGTCATCTGAATAACAACGGCCTCCCGGAATACTGCCGGATTGTTGCCCTGATTTGCCGCTTCCGGACCAAGAGTATTGGTACGGCCCACCTTATGGCTGGTTCTCGTCATGAAACGGGAATGGTCATGATTGGAAAGCTGGTTCATGGCTACCATCTGACTGGGCATGGAAAAACTGGAACCGTGGTGACGCATGGCGCCCCAGAAGCTGTCCGCATCTCCCAGTAAATCCAGGCGGAAGTCGTCACTGTGTTTTTCCATGCCTGTTAAAAACCAGGTTACGGGTTCCATAAAAGCATCATAGTTCATAACGGAGTCCCACTGGTCGCCGCCGAGCCAGGGTCTGGTATCACCGTAATGCTCTGCTAAAATCAGTGCATCAGGGTTCGCCTGTTTTACAGTTCTGCGGAATTCCTGCCAGAAATGATGGTTGAACTCCGGTGAAAATCCAAGGTCAGCTGCCACATCCAGACGCCAGCCGTCCACATTGTAAGGCGGTGAAACCCATTTGGCAGCAATATGCATTACATAATCAAACAACTCCCTGGAGCCTTCATAATTCAGCTTCGGAAGGGTGTCATGACCCCACCAGCCGTCATAGGTGGGATTGTAGGGCCAACGGTTGTTGTCATGGAACAGGAAATAATTGCGGTAAGGGCTGTCTGCAGAAATGTAAGCGCCTTTTTCGTAACCTTCCGCATTCTCATAAATGCGCTCTCTGTCCATCCATTTATTAAAGGAACCGCAGTGATTGAACACGCCGTCCAGAATAACCTTCATGCCGCGCTTGTGCGCTTCCTCCACCACCTTGGCAAACAGCTCGTTGGAAGCCTCCAGATTTGCCTTGTTGGTAACACGGTTGATGTACTTGGATGCCATGCGGTTCTCGTTCTGCCAGTCCTGCAGAAGCTCGCCCCGGTCGTCCACAATCTTACCGATATGGGGATCAATGTAATCGTAGTCCTGAATATCGTACTTATGATTGGAAGGGGAAACAAATAACGGATTAAAATAAATGACCTCAATACCCAGATCCTGCAGATAATCCATCTTGTCCATAACGCCCTGCAGGTCGCCGCCGTAAAAATATCTGACGTCCATTGTCGCCGGATAGCGGTTCCAGTCATCCACATGCTGCACCTTCTGGTTGATATACTGGTACTCATTGTTCTGGATATCATTGGTGGGGTCGCCGTTGCAGAAACGATCCACATAAATCTGGTACATTACCGCACCCTTCGCCCACTGCGGCGTCTTGAAGCCGGGTATGATAATGAAGTTATAATAGTCGTTGCGGTCCTGGTGCAGGCCGCTTCTGGCATCATAATAACCCACAATCCTGCCGACATTGATCTCAAAGCAGTAGGACAGTTCTTCGTTTTCAAGCTGTACTTCAATGCTGTAAAAATCGAAACACTCATCCGTCCTTTCCCTGGTCATGAGAAGTCTTTCACTTCCACAGATAAAAAAGACACGGTCAATATTATTTTTTGCCGCGCGGAAACGGATGGTTACCAAATCGTAAGGGCTTGGCTCCGCAGGAGTCACATAGTCCTCAGTGGTATCGCTGAACAACGCTTTTTTGTTCAATACCGGCCGCATGGCTGTAATATACAACTGATTTTGTTCTTTACTACCGAATTGATTAAAGTCCATAAGAAAACCTCTGTCTGATTATAACGTCCTTTTTTATTTTATATGATTCCGTATATGTATGCAAGGAAAAAATGAAAGATACCTTGTTTACAAAAGGGCAGTAAAAAAGACAGCTTGGGGAGCTGCCTTTTTTAGAGAAGGTATTTCTTTCTTATGGGGTATAGCAAAAAACTATATAATGTATTGGGGGGGTTACAAGTAGTATAATAGCATAGCCCCTATTTGTCGTCCATTCCCAAAATTCACAAATATTACAAATCTCTTTGCTCATTTTTAGTAATTTTGCACAACATCCAATTGTGCACTCTGCTTAAATAAAGCGTCAAATTCCTGTCCGCTGATTTTTTCTTTCTCCAAAAGAAGCTTGGCTGCTTTATGCAGAATGTCTTCGTGGCTCATGATAATGGCTTTTGCCCTGGCATAGCAGTCGTCCACAATCGCCTTTACTTCGCTGTCAATTTCACCGGCAACCTTTTCACTGTAAGCGCGTGTATGCGCCAGATCCCTGCCAATGAATACCTCATCGTCATCCTCGTCATAGCTGATAACGCCGATATTTTCGGACATACCAAAGCTGGTAACCATCTTTCTTGCCACCTTGGTAGCCTTTTTAATATCACTGGCTGCGCCTGTGGTAATGTCGTCAAAAATAATTTCTTCCGCAATACGTCCACCCAGGGAAACCATGATGTTGTGAAGCATCTTGCCCTTGGTCATGAACATTTCGTCCTTATCCGGCAGCGGCATGGTGTAACCGGCTGCCCCTACGCCGGTAGGAATAATGGAAACGGAGTAAACCGGCCCCACATCGGGAAGCTCATGGAACAAAATTGCATGACCCGCTTCGTGATAAGCGGTAATCTTTTTCTCCTTGTCGGAGATAATACGGCTCTTCTTTTCGGTACCGATACCCACCTTAACAAATGCTTTGCGGATATCCTCCTGCTTTACGAAGAGTCTGCCGTCTTTTGCGGCATAAATGGATGCTTCATTCAGAAGGTTTTCCAGATCCGCGCCGGTAAAGCCCGCCGTTGTCTGGGCAATCTGTCCCAAATCAATGTCATCGCTTAACGGCTTGTTCTTGGCGTGAACCTTTAAGATTTCTTCTCTGCCGCCCACATCCGGTCTGCCAACGGCAATCTTTCTGTCAAAACGTCCGGGACGTAAGATAGCGGGGTCCAGAATATCCACACGGTTGGTCGCTGCCACCACAATAATACCTTCATTGACACCGAAGCCGTCCATTTCCACCAGAAGCTGGTTCAATGTCTGCTCTCTTTCATCGTGTCCACCGCCCATACCGGTACCACGGCGTCTTGCCACGGCATCAATTTCATCGATAAATACGATACAGGGAGCATGTCTTTTTGCTTCCAGGAACAAATCCCTTACACGGGAAGCGCCGACACCGACAAACATTTCCACGAAATCCGAACCGGAAATACTGAAAAACGGTACATTCGCTTCGCCTGCGATTGCCTTTGCCAGTAAGGTTTTACCGGTTCCGGGAGGTCCCTCCAGCAATACGCCCTTCGGGATACGGGCGCCCACCTTGGTATATTTTGCGGGTTCTCTTAAGAAATCTATGATTTCCTCTAATTCTTCTTTTTCTTCACGCAGACCTGCCACATCTTTTAAGGTGACTTTGTCATCGCCCACATTGGCAAGCTTGGCGCGGCTTTTTCCGAAATTCATCATTCTTGCACTGCTGCCGCCGCCCGCATTCTGGGCATTCATCATGATAAAAAAGAAAGCTGCCGCCACCACGATAATCAAGGTCGGCAGAATGGAGGTCAGAAATATACTTTCTCTCTGTATATCCAGAACCCTCGGTTCTATACCTTTGTCCCTTACAAGCTTTTCCAATTCGGAAATATCAGTTGCATACAGGGTCTTTTCCTGACCACTCGCAAATGTGACATCCAAATAGCCGGTCGGTCCCTGGGCGTTTGGATGAATGACAACTTCCTCGATGTCGCCGTCCTCTAAATCCTGAACCAACTCCGCTCTGGTATATTCCACATTGTTTTTCTTCCAGGCATTGATAAGCACAATACCTAAAAGCAGCAGAACAATCACTACAAAATATTGACTAAATCCTTTTTGTTTCAATGGTAATTCCTCCTCCGTACTAATCGGCTGTTAATCATCAAATTCTACCACGCCGATATACGGTAAATTGCGATAATGCTGATCGTAGTCAAGGCCGTAGCCTACCACGAACTTGTCAGGAATCTGAAATCCTGTGTAATCCACGTTTACTTCTACAACACGTCTTTCCGGTTTATCCAGAAGGGTGCACAGATGCAGGCTTTTCGGACCTCTGTCTCTTAACATTTCCATGAGATAGCTTAATGTTCTGCCGGAGTCCACGATGTCCTCCACCACCAGTACATCCTTATCCTTGATAGGCTCATCCAGATCCTTTACGATTTTTACCACACCGCTTGACTTGGTAGCGCTGCCGTAGCTGGAAACGGACATAAAGTCAAGGGAAACCGGCATATTCAGATGCTTTGCCAGCTCGCACATAAAGAACGCGCCGCCTTTTAATACGCATACTAAATGCAGGCTTTTTCCTGCGTAGGTACGATTGATTTCATCTGCCATCTCACTGATTCTTTTTTCTACATCTTCTTTGGTAACCAAAACTTCAATATGTTCCGACATCAATCTGTCCTCCTCTTAATTGTACCTGTAAAATATATTTTGTATTCTCATTAATTTTATAAAAACTGCTGATGCGATAGCCCGGCACCCAGAGAACGTGATTTTCTTCGCATAAAAGCGGCATTTCCCCCCTGATGGCACGCGGTATTTTTTCGTTTACCATGTAGTCCTGTATGCTTTTGTGGGAAAACCTGTCATCTATGGTGAGAAAATCCCCTTTTTGACGGGTTCGCAGTACCAGCGATTTTTCTATTTTATCATAATCAAACCATTTCGTATACCGATTTTGCGGAATATTTATGCTTTTTTCACAATTTATTATGCTGAAAATCACGGAATTTCCGTCAGGCAGAAAAACCTCTTTCTCCCCTTCGCCGGGTTTGGGTAAATCCACGGGAACAGAAGTACCCGGCTGCATGCCGGCATATGTCTGTATGCCGGTATTTTTACCGTTGCGGATAACCACGGAGTCATATTCTCTGCCGGCAATTAACCCATACGGCAGGGAAATTTCCCGGTTTACCGGTCTTTGAAAAAGGGAAAGCAGATAGTCAACATGCACCGCTCCCATGTCTTTCCGGTGCGGCGTGAGCTGCTCCAGCGCGTAGAGCAGCATGTTTTTCTGCAAAAAGGAATGATAGCGGGAAAATTTTTCACAGTCAAAACAGATATGTTTTTCTTCCGTAATGCCATTCTCCCTTGCACAGTCCTGCCATGCCTTTTTCATTTCCTGCCCCGCAAAGTCATTCATTTCCAGCAGCAAATCGGCTGTGCGGCAGATGTTACCCACCGCTCCGGGCGCTATCTGCTCTTCCACATAGGGCAGAATATTATGGCGGATGCGGTTTCTGCAGTAATCGTCCTCCCCGTTGGTGGCATCCTCGCACCATCCGACCTGCAGTTCTTTGAGATATGCCTCGATTTCCGTGCGGCTGACATCAAGCAGCGGCCGGATGACCTCTATGCCGTCCTTGTCTTCGCGAGTAGGGCGAATGCCTTCCAGTCCCACCGGACCGGTGCCACGGAACAGGTGAAACAGCACGGTTTCCGCCCGATCGTTTTTGTGGTGCGCAACGGCGATTTTTAGGTGACCGCCGACATTCCTGCTCAAAGTTCCTGTTTCCGGCACTGCGCGCATTTCCGTGCCTGCTGCTTCCGGCAGCTTACCTGCTTCCATGGTTTCCGCTTTCGATGTCTTACCTGTTTCCATGACTTCTGCTTCCGGTGCTTTGCTCTCCGCGGAAGCACATTTCGTCAGCACTTCCCGGAAGGCTTCATAGCGGATGTTTCTGCCGGCTTCTTCCGTAGAAATGCCTTCCCTGCGGGCAATCTGCTCCACATCTTTTTCATATAAAAAGAACGGCACCTGCAGACTTTCGCACAGCTTCTGCACATAGGCGGCATCTTCTCCGGCTTCATTCCGGATTTTATGATTTACGTGGACAACCATAAGCCGGAAGGGGATTTTTTTCTGTAATGCAGACAACACAAAGAGGAGGCACACCGAATCGGCTCCTCCTGAAACGCCTGCCGCCACGGTATCCCCCGCAGACAGCATATGATATTTTTCAATATAAGTGCTTACTTTATCCAAAAAATCGTTCATGCAGCCATTTTAGCACATTTCTTTCGATTATGTCATCCCTTTCCGGGGCAATTTACGGTAACTTCTTCCGTGCCGTCTTTGTTGTCCACATATCTGCCGTTTTTTATACGTTTTATCCTCTGCTTCAGACGTTTTCCCAAATTCCGAAAACCAGTACGGTCATATCGTCCCGGATGTGTCCGCCGGTTTTATGCAGCACAATCTGTAGCAGTGCCTCCGCCATTTCCCGAGGATTTTCCTGATGCAGACCGCCCAGAATGGTGCGTAAATCGTTGTTCATGCTATCCCCTTCCAACGCGTCCGTGATGCCGTCCGATACCATAATAATATAATCGCCGTCGCAGAGCTGGCGGAAAATGCTCTCCTGTTCCGGCTCCTTCAAGGTTCCCAGCGGCAGTGTATTATGCTCTATTTTTTCCACCCGGTAATCCCTTTTCAGATAGGACGCCGCTGCCCCGATTTTTGTAAATTCGCAGACACCGTTGTACAAATTCAAATCGCAGATATCCAGTGTGGACATGTTCTGTGCTTCTTCGCCGGTCAAAAATGCCGTATTGATAAGCATTGCCGCAGACTTTGGATTATAACCTGCCTCAATCATCCGTTCCATCAAATCCAGAACTTCCTCGCTGTCGGCGCACGCCTTTTCCCCGGAACCCATACCGTCCGAAAGAAGCATGGTCACATTGCCGGTTTCCGACTCCAGAATAGCATAGTTGTCCCCGGAACGGGTTTCGTTTTCTTTTACCGCCTTGGCAGCACCCGTCAGAACCACAAACCCGGCTTCTTCCACAAACACAAAATTGCGCATGCAGTTATCGATGACACTGGGGCTGTTGATGGATGGCACCAGCCTTTCATTAAGCAGCACGGAAAGCATGTCCGCCGCTTCTTCCGCACTGACACCCTCCCGCTTTTCCGCTGCCATGGTAATGCCTATGCGGCTTTTGTCCTCGCGGTCTTCTATGTAATAGAGGTCCCTCACGGTAATGCCTTCTGCCTTAAACATCTGCACAACTCGGCGTTCCCTACGCACCGGAAACGGCCGGCAGGCAAAAACCTCCCCGGCTACCTGCTTCATGACGCCCGCCATTTCCCGCAGATTGTCCGCCAGAAGATGCCGGTTATTCTCTAAACATGTGCGATAATAAACACTCTGCCGGGACGGCTCACTCCACTCCACTGCATTCTGCCAGTCCATATTTTGCCCGCCAGCATTGTCTTTCGGATAAAGGCTTTGGGCTATGGCTCCGAAAGACTCGGCGTACCCAATCAGCCTCTGTCTGCCGTACTCCGACAGCAGATTTGTTTTTTCCCATCTCTCCCCAAGCAGCTTTCTCATAACTCCCTATGTACCTCTCTTTTTCTTTTTTTGCCTATCCATTATAGAGGAAGCTGTTTTCATAATTTGTCAAAAATACACCCTCAAACCTTATTTTTGTGCGACAAAAAGCGCCCGTTCTCCGCGGGCGCATGTTTGCATCATTTATTTCGTTTTCTCATTTCCTATATCAGATTTTATTCGTCCTTGTCAATGAAAATCGTTTCATCAGGATAAACCAGCCCCAGCTTACTGTGGGCAATCTGCTCGACATATGCATTGGTTTTGGTGTAATCTTCAAATTCCTTGATTTCACGGGTCCGGACATTTTCTTCCTCAATCTGCTTCTCAAGGCTGGCTATGGTTGCATCGTATTCCGCGCCTTTTTCCTTAAGGCTGATGCTTCGGACACCGACTGCCACCAAAATCATAACGACAACAAGGCTTACCAGAAACATACTCATGCGATTCTGCCTGCGCTGGCGTTTCCTGCGATATGTACTTTTTCTCTTTCGCCTTTCTGTACTCATCCTGCATCCTTCCTCTATTGTTTCCTTATAGAAATTTTAAGCAATTTCCACTGACTCGTCAACTTGTTTTTTAACTGCTCTCTGCCCGCCTGCATTTTTCGTCTGGTGGGAACTGTGGCTTTTCGTAACATTTTTTTAATCTGCTTTGCCACAAATCGGAAAGGTCTTGCAATAAAGTTTAAAATCGACTGCAGTCCAAAAGAAACCCATTTTACAAAAAACGGACTGATTGTTTTCTTATATAAAAACATGCCAAGAAGGGCTCCCAGAATAGCAAACCACCGCAACGTGCCGTTGCTTTCCGCATGCATGAGGTAAAAAACCTTCATGGCACAATATATCCAGAATGCCAGGTCCTCTACAGATACCCAAAATCCGTTATGGGTAATCACTCGCCTGCCGATACGCAGCAGGTCATATAGAAAGGTGATGTAAATGCCCATGATAACGGAATAAAACAAAAACAGATTTTCCTGTGCAGCAGGGCTTTCCATACATTCTCCTTACCTGAATAATCTGGCAAGCAGGGATTCGTTTTTTCCACTCTGTCCGGAAGTTTCCGAATATGTCAGGCTGTCCATTTTGCCATCCACATCCACTTCCCCTTTGTCCAGCATCAGCCGGTTCACATGCAGTTCATCGCCTTTTATCATCAGCATGCCCTGGTCGGTTTCCAGCAAAATTTCATGAATATCAAAGGAAAGCACATCGCAGACACCGTTGATGGTGCAGGTTCTGCGATTTGTCATCATGATTTTATGTACCCGTTTGTTGACTGCATTCAAATCTTCCATAAAGATTCCCCCTGCTATACTTTCTATCAGTATATGACAGGGCGGCTTGTTTTATGTCTTCTCTTACAGATAACGGAACAGTTCCTTGGCTTCGTCCTTTCTTACAGATAACGGAACAGCTCCTTGGCTTCGTCCTTTCTTACAGATAACGGAACAGCTCCTTGGCTTCGTCTTTTTTCACGGTTTCCTGTACATCAAGTACCTCTACTTTTACTTCCTTGTTTCCGAAGGAAATGGTCAGGATGTCACCCTCTTTTACGTTAGCGGATGCCTTGGCGGGCTTGTCGTTAATCAATACTCTGCCGCTGTCGCAGGCTTCGTTTGCCACGGTGCGCCTTTTAATCAGGCGGGACACCTTCAAATATTTATCCAGTCTCATATTCGTTCTCCGTTTCTGTTTAATCACTTTCATTTAACTACTGCTTACTGTTACTCTTTGCGGGCAGTTCAATATCTGCTCACTGTTATTCCTTGTCCGTTATTTAATCTCCGTCCAGCTGAACGGTGTCTGTAACGCAACTTCATATTCTTCTGTTTTCCGATTGTATTCGTCTTCCGTAATCACATTTTTGCCTTGATAATAAGTAATGACAGTCGTGTCACCATCTAAAGAACCAATTATGGAAAAATTCTCCACTATCTCCGCTCCGGTTCCGGCTGCATTCATCCGGTAAAAATCATTTCCGGACTCTGCAGCACTGCCGCTATAAAACACCTCTATAATTCCGTTCTCATAAAGTGAAAAATTAGTGCGGTAGCCAAACTCAAAATCCGGGAAAACATGCACCACTTTGCTGCCGTCATAAGTATACAAATCGTAATTCCAGGGATTTGACGCATCTTCACCGCCACCTATAATAAGCTCCTGTGTGCCATTTTCGTCAATGTCATAGAGCGCATAATAAACTTTCTGTGCATGGCGGATTTCTGAGCCGATGTCTTTTCCAAAGCTGTTTTCATAGGCGAGCAGATCCTCTTTTTCCAATAAATCCTGATAGAAGTTATTCTGCACCATGTCGCGGTACTCTGCAATGATATCACTGTAAATTCCCGCCTCTTCATCCTCTGTATTGCCTGCGGCTCCGGTTCCTTCCGCTGCTCCGCCACTGTCATTGTTGCCTGCAGTTCCGGCTCCTTCCGCTGCTCCGCCACTGTCATTGTTGCCTGCAGTTCCGGCTCCTTCCACTGCTCTGGTTGCATCCGCAGTTCCGGCTCCGGCTACATCATTGTCCCCTGTGCCGCCGTTCTGCGCATCTTCTTTGGATATGGTTTCCCATAATTGTGTGTCCGGCTCTTTTTCCTGCCCGCAGCCTACAAACAAAACACTCATGGCGAGTGCTGCTGCCGCTATATAGCCGTATTTCCTGATCTTTCTTTTCATGATTTTCCCTTCTCTTATATATAAATAAATTTTTTGACTTATTTTGTTTTTGCTCATTATGGAGTCAAACTGACTTCCAGAATAGCTTAACGCGACAAATTAAAAAGAGAACCTGGCGGACCAGATCCTCTTTCATTCACGTTCGTCTTTTTAGATTAGTTCATAGCATCCTTTAATGCTTTACCAGCTTTGAACTTAGGAGCCTTGGAAGCTGCGATCTTCATGGTTTCGCCGCTCTGAGGATTTCTGCCTTCTCTTTCTTTTCTCTCAACTACTTCAAAGGTACCAAAGCCAACTAACTGAACTTTTTCACCCTTCTTTAATTCATCTGTAACAACTGCGGTGAAAGCTGCTAATGCTTTCTCTGCGTCCTTCTTGGAAATTTCAGCCTGATCAGCTACTGCTGCAACTAATTCTGTTTTGTTCATGTCGAACTCCTCCTCTTAATGAGCTTTCTTGATTTGTATCCTACATAGATGTTCCGCTTGAAACGTCTATACATATTTATATCTGTTTTTCATACTTTTGTCAAGAATTTTTGCCCTATTTATGCGGATTTCTGCGCATTTATAAGCATCAGACGGCAACTTGAAGATATATGCTGTGAAAGGGGGATAAGAAATCACCCATAGAAAGGAGCGTTCCCATGAAACCCAAGAAATTAGGCAACGGTAAAATCACCGCCCTTTATGAGAGATTGAGCCGTGACGATGACCTCACAGGTGATAGTAACAGCATTATCAATCAAAAGAAAATGCTGGAGGACTATGCGAAAGCCAACGGTTTTACGAATTGCGTCCACTTCACAGATGATGGTTGGTCTGGTGGAAGTTTTGACCGCCCAAGTTGGAAGCGCATGATTGAGGGCATTGGAAAAGGCGAAATCGCTGCTGTCCTTGTTAAAGATTTGAGCCGCGTCGGTAGAGATTATTTACAGGTGGGCTTTTACACCGAAGTGATGTTCAGAGAGAAAGGTGTGCGGTTTGTTGCCATTACCAACGGAGTAGATAGCGACAAACGGGAAAGCAGCGAGTTTGCACCCTTTTTGAACATTATGAACGAATGGTATATTCGTGATTGCAGCCGTAAGATAACCTCTGTTTTACGGGCAAGAGGTATGTCCGGCAAGCACACAAGCAACCACTGTATCTACGGTTACAAGAAAGACCCCAACGACAAAGACCATTGGATTATCGACGAGGAAGCTGCCGAAGTAGTACGCCGGATTTATCGCATGGCCATTGAGGGAAAAGGCCCGTATGAAATTGCCCGCATATTGGCAACGGAAAAGGTTGAGCGCCCCTCTTACTATCTTGCACAGCGCGGTATGGGAAACCATCAATCAAACTACAATGCCGCAGACCCCTACACATGGCGCGGCGGTACAGTTGCCGACATACTCTCCAAGCAGGAATATATGGGGCATACGGTAAACTTTCGGACTTATAAGGAGAGCTATAAAGATAAGCGCGTCAAAATGACCCCCAAAGAGGATTTAGTCATTTTTGAGAACACACAAGAAGCTATCATCGACAAGGAAACATGGGAACGCGTACAAACTCTACGGAAAACCATTCGCCGGACAGACAGCATAGGAAAGGCCAATCCACTAACCGGCTTGATGTTTTGCGCGGATTGCGGTGCAAAGATGTATAACCACAGGGGCAAGGCCGGAAACGCGCGTGACTGGGCGGGCAGACCCAACGGGAAAAAGCGTCCGGATCGTGACGAGTACAACTGTTCCCGTTATGATTTGGGCAACCAGCATTATGATAAATACTGCACGACGCACCTTATTCGTACTGCTGTTGTAAACGAGCTTTTGTTGGAAGCCATCAAGGGCGTTTGTGACTATGCGTTGAACAATGAAGCTGAGTTTATGGCACAGGTCTGCTCCGCTTCCGAGGACAGGCAGGAAAAAGCTGCAAGATCCATTCGCCAGCGGAAGCAGCGCAACGAGAAGCGTACCGATGAACTGACCCGCCTAATCCGAAAGCTCTATGAGGACAATGTAAGTGGCCGACTTTCCGATACCCTTTTTGAACAAATGCTCAGAGATTTCGAGGCCGAGCTAAGCGATTTGACAGAAATCGTTTCCCAAGACCAACAGGAACTTGAACGCATAAGCAGGGAAACCATCAACGCCGAAAAGTTTCTTTCCCTTGTCAGAAAATATACAGACTTTTCCGAGTTGACCCCTGCCATGATAAATGAGTTTGTAGAAAAAATCCTCGTCCACCAAGCCCAGGGCAAAGGAGCAAGCAGAATACAGGAAATTGAAATTTTCTTTAATTTTGTTGGTAAGGTGGACATCCCTCACAAGGAAGTGGAACTGACCGAGGAAGAAAAGGCCGCGTTAGCGGAACAGGAACGCCGCCGAGCGAAAAAAGCAGAGTACAATCGACGCTATATGGAAAAGAAACGCAGGCAATGGAAAGAGCAGCAGGAGCAGGAGCAAGCCGAGCAACTGCCCCTTGCCGCCGAACAGAAAGGAGAACACATAGCATGAGCTAATTTATGTTTGACGGTCAAGAGCCGGAAAAAACAGAAATCTTGCGATAGGAACCTCCCGGACGAGGAATGGTTCACCGGGGCGGTTTCTATTTGAAAATCCTCATTTTCCCCAAGTCAAGAGCCGGGAAAAACACCCGAAAAATGCCCCTATTGCGTAACAGGGGCGCAGAAAGGAGAGTTTATGAGAACAGGGCTTACGAAGCAGGAAAAGACCACCGATATTTGGTTTGACGAGAAAGACCCCCTTATCCATATCCGCACCCACAACACCGACTTAAAGAAGCGGCTTGCCGCCTACGCCGGACAGTACCCCGACCAGTGCTGCCAGACCGACGCAGACCCCGAAACGGGCTGCATGGAGTTTGATATTGCAAAGGGGCGTTTCTCTTTCCGTCTGACCGCCCCATACAGTGAGGAACGGAGGAACGCCGCCAGCAAAGCGGCAAAGAAACATTCCGGCAACTTGACACACCCTATTCAAAAAGATGTGCTATAATTTTTTTGAAAAAGTTTCGGATTAGATGTAGTATTCGCCGCTGAAACCGTAGTATATAGGTGAAGCCGGAAAGGAGGCGGTGTGATGATAGAAGATGAGAAAATCATTGAAATGTTTTTTGAGCGTTCAGAGCAAGGCATACGGGAGCTGGATATAAAATACGGTAAAGTCTGCCACAAGTTATCGTATAACATTGTTAACAGCAGGCAGGACGCGGAGGAATGTGTCAACGACGCTTACTTAGGAGCATGGAACGCAATCCCCCCGGCGAACCCCCACCCGCTTCTGACCTATATCTGTAAAATCGTTCGGAACATTTCACTGAAAATCTATTACAGAAAGGAAGCAGCCAAGCGAAACAGCACTTACACGATTGCTATGGAGGAAATCGAAGCCTGTATAGCAGACCCGAACACAGTGGAAGCCGAGATTGAAGCCAGAGAGTTAGCCCGTATCATTGAAAGTTTTCTGGACACGCTGACCGTCGAGAACCGCGTTATCTTCATGCGCCGCTATTGGTTTTCCGATAGCTGTAAAGACATAGCCGAGTTTGTAGGGCTTTCGGAGAAAAATATCTCCGTCCGGCTGACCCGTATCCGACAAAAAATGAAAAGCTATTTAGCAGAAAGAGAGGTATTCGTATGAACTCAAAGAAGTTTTCCGAAGCCATGAGCGAGCTTGACAGCAAGTATGTTGATGAAGCTATCAGCTACAAGAAGAAAGCAAAAAAGCCAGTTTGGGCTAAATGGGGAGCTATTGCAGCCTGTTTTGTAGCTGTAACCGTCTTAGGTGTGGGATTGTTTCAAAGTGGATTATTTGGCAGTCATACCGATATAGCCACATTGAATAACGGGGAAAAAATTGTTTTTGTGAAGTCTGATAATGTTGGCGGTTCTTTGGCTTTAGATGTAGATGTAACTACAAAGCCACTTACAGAAGATGAAACCTTAGCTTTATTTTCGGATTTACCTGTTACAGCCAATGCAATTTTTCTAAATAGCGATATAGACGCAGGCGGTTCACAAGAACTGATTGGATTTGAGGGACAAGTCGGAAATGTGAAAGTAATCATTTCAACATCAGATGTGCAGTTGCTTGATACTGTAATTGTTGGAACGGAGAAAGTCTCTGAAATCAACGGTATAACCATAGTCGCAGGATATTTTGTAACAGACCCGAACAGCCGAGGCGAGCAAAATGCTATTTACTATGCGACCTTTGAGATTGGCGATTGCAAGGTATATCTGGAAAATGGCGGCATGAAAGATGATAGCGAAACAATAAAAAATCAGTTGGCAGAAGTTATCCAGAAGCTGACAGAAAACGGGAATTTGGACTTAACTTCTTTTAGTGACGAAACAGGTATGAAGCTTGACGGAAACCCAGACGGATATGACCCGCTTCCTGACAGCCAGACTTCTGATGAAGAAGTATCAGAACAAGACCCCGCCGCAAACTGAATAATCTATCTCATATCGAAAGGGCAGCCGAGAAAATCGACTGTCCTTTTTCTATGCCGACAGGCAGAAAGGAGCGGCCAGCTATGACGAAACCGAGAGAGAAAACCCGCGAGGAATTGACTGCCGAGATTGAGGACGGAAAGAAGAAAATCCGGCAGTTTGAGAACCGGGAAAAGATGTTGCGTCAGAAGTTATCCAAAGAGGAACGCCGGACACGCAGCCACCGCCTTATCGTCCGGGGCGCGGTCTTTGAGAGCATTGTGCCGGAAGCTAAGAACATGACCGACGAGTGAGCCGGTACAGGAGTTTTTGAGAAAACGAGCCGAGGAAACGACAAGCTGAAAATCCCTTAGGAACTAAGGGCGCACTTATACACCCTTACGGGCGTGTGCGCTCTGCCGAGGGCTTATCTCCGCACAGGGAGATTTCCCCGCGCTCCGATTGGCGGCTTTGCCGCAACAAGGGGCTGCACCCCTTGCGCCGCTTCGCGGCTATCCCTGCACACCCACAAAAACAGTACACCCGCCGTTGGCGTCTGTACCATTTTTGCGGGTTTTATTATCCTATCCGGGAGGTGATACCCATAGCCATTTACCATTGGAACATCGGCATT
>ERZ831634.57-NODE-57-length-130108-cov-7.267775_pt1 | contig 130108 bp, 97 predicted proteins | sample MGYA00519953_ERZ831634 | MGnify/ENA primary metagenome ERZ831634 (study PRJEB31850, sample SAMEA3708718) | human gut metagenome | biome: human gut; feature: human-associated habitat; material: faeces | place: China | collected 2014 ... | reverse complement strand
CCTGCGACACACCATTTGGACGGGCGACGCATATCACCCACAAACCATCATTTGTCGGGGTGATTGTAGGATGTTATCATGGAGAAATAGCATGGAAAAACATTTGACAAAAACTGGAATATTTGATATCATAATAACAGTAATGATTACTATTATTGTATAGGCATAATTATAGAACATTCGAGAAACATGTATTTTATCATTTGAAATCAGATTTTGATATGAGAAACGGTGAAAATAAACAATTTATAAAATCACATTCTGTTCGTTGAAACCCAAATAAGCATGTGGTATGATTTCACCGGAAAAGCCAATAATAGAATGGAAAGAGAGAGTGATACGGATATGTATAATATTAGAAAAGTTACGGATGACATTACATGGATCGGAGCGAGTGACCGCAGACTGGCATTGTTTGAAAATATTTTTCCAATCAGCCGCGGCGTATCTTACAACTCCTATATTCTGGTGGATGAGCAGACCGTTCTTTTTGATACTGTAGATGCTTCCGTTGCAGGACAGTTTTTTGAAAATCTGGAGGCGGTTTTAGAGGGAAGAACATTGGACTACCTGATCGTAAATCATATGGAGCCGGATCATTGTGCAATGATCGGTGATATTGTACGAAGATATCCGGATGTTAAGATCGTTGGAAATACGAAAACATTTGGGATGATGAACCAGTTCTTTGGAACAGATTTTGCAGAACGTTCCATTGTAGTAAAAGAGGGTGATACATTATCAGCCGGAAAGCATACGCTTCATTTTGTGATGGCACCTATGGTACACTGGCCGGAAACGATGGTAACTTATGATGATGTGGATAAAGTGTTATTTTCGGCAGATGGATTTGGTTCTTTTGGCGCATTAAATGGCAATATTTTTGCGGATGAAGTTGATTTTGACCGTGACTGGCTGGATGATGCAAGACGTTATTATACGAATATTGTTGGAAAGTACGGAGCCTCTGTACAGACATTATTAAAGAAGGCAGCAGGACTTGATATTGCCATGATCTGTCCGCTGCATGGACCGGTCTGGAGAGAAAACCTGCCGTATATTCTGGAAAAATACCAGAAATGGAGTACTTATGAAGCAGAAGATCAGGTGGTTGTGATCATGTATGCGTCTATGTATGGCAATACGGCATCTGCTGCAGATGCACTTGCAGGTGCGCTTGCAGTGCGCAGTGTGAAGAAAATTGCAGTTTACGATGTATCCAATACACATATTTCTGAGCTGATCAGTGAGATCTTCCGTGCAAGCCATCTGGTGTTTGCAGTACCGACTTATAATGCCGGAATTTATCCGGTTATGGAAAACCTGCTTTCTGATATGAAGGCGCTGGCTGTTCAGAAAAAGACGGTTGCGGTCATGGAAAATGGAACCTGGGCACCAACAGCCGCAAAGCAGGTAAAAGAAAAACTTGGCGAAATGAAAGATATGACGATACTCGATGCCGGACTTACCATTAAATCCGCAATGCATGCTGGTCAGAAGGCAGAGATGGATGCATTGGCAGATGAGATCGTAAAGAGTATGATGTAGTAAGATTGCAGGGCGAAGCATAGGATAAAACAATGTCCTATGCTTTGTTTTTATAGAAAAACAGAACAAAAGTTCGATTTTTGCTGTACATTTTTTTGATTGAATGATATACTGGAAACAGAATCATACTAAATATTGATGTCAGATGTTCCCAGATAGAAAAATTCATTGGGAGAAATGAGGAATACCATGGATCATTTCAAATTACATTCAAAATATAAACCGACCGGGGATCAGCCTCATGCGATCGAAGAACTGGTAAAAGGATTTGAGGAAGGCAATCAGTTTCAGACTTTACTGGGTGTTACAGGTTCCGGTAAGACTTTTACAATGGCAAATGTGATTCAGGCACTGAATAAGCCAACACTTATCATATCCCATAATAAAACACTGGCAGCGCAGTTATATGGGGAGATGAAAGAGTTTTTTCCGGAAAATGCAGTGGAGTATTTTGTGTCCTACTATGATTATTACCAGCCGGAAGCATATGTGCCTCAGACGGATACCTATATCGCAAAAGACTCGGCAATCAATGAAGAAATAGATAAACTGCGCCTTTCTGCGACAGCTGCACTGGTGGAGCGTAAGGATGTGATCGTGGTGGCCTCTGTTTCCTGTATTTATGGTCTGGGCAGCCCGGAAGATTATCTTGGAATGATGGTTTCCTTAAGACCTGGGATGGAGAGAGACAGGGATGATGTACTCCGTGCCCTGGTTGATATCCAGTATACAAGAAATGATATGGATTTTCACCGCGGTACGTTCCGTGTGCGGGGGGATACGTTAGAGATTTTTCCGGCAAATTATGGAGATACGGCAGTACGCGTGGAATTTTTTGGTGATGAGATCGACCGTATTACAGAGATTGATGTGCTGACCGGAGAGATCAAATGTGAACTGGAGCATTTTGCCGTGTTCCCGGCATCTCATTACGTTGTGCCGCAGGAGAAGATCTTAAAGGCATGTGAAGCGATCGAACAGGAATTGGACGAGCGCATCCGGTATTTTAAAGGTGAGGACAAGCTGCTTGAGGCGCAGCGTATTTCGGAGAGGACTAATTTTGATATAGAGATGCTGAAAGAAACGGGATTCTGCAGCGGCATTGAGAATTATTCAAGGCATCTTGCAGGACTTCCGGCAGGGGCGACACCGCATACGCTGATGGATTATTTTAAGGATGATTATCTGATCATTGTGGATGAGTCACATATCACAATCCCACAGATCCGCGGCATGTATGCGGGAGACCAGTCGAGAAAGTCAACGCTGGTCGACTATGGTTTCCGTCTGCCATCAGCGAAGGATAACCGTCCGCTTAATTTTGAAGAGTTTGAGAGCAAGATAGATCAGATGCTGTTTGTATCGGCGACTCCGAATGTATATGAAGATGAACACGAACTGCTCCGTACAGAGCAGATCATCCGTCCGACCGGATTACTCGATCCGGAGGTTGTGGTACGTCCGGTGGAGGGGCAGATTGATGATCTGATCGGCGAGGTTAATAAAGAGATTAAAGATCATCATAAGGTGCTGATCACAACACTGACGAAGAAGATGGCAGAGGATCTGACCGATTATATGCGTGAGATTGGTATCCGCGTGAAATATCTTCATTCAGATATTGATACATTAGAACGTGCTGAGATCATAAGAGATCTGCGTCTGGATGTATTTGACGTACTTGTCGGCATCAACCTGCTGCGAGAGGGACTGGATATACCGGAGATCACGCTGGTGGCGATTTTAGATGCTGATAAAGAGGGATTCTTAAGATCGGAGACATCACTGATACAGACGATCGGACGTGCTGCGCGTAACAGTGAGGGACACGTTATCATGTATGCAGATAAGATCACAGATTCCATGCGTGTCGCGATAGAGGAGACAAAGCGGCGTCGTGAGATACAGCAGGCATATAATGAAGAACATGGCATTACACCTACAACGATCCAGAAATCTGTGCGGGAACTGATCAGCGTATCTAAGAAGGTAGCAAAGGAAGAAATGAATTTCAAAAAAGATCCGGAATCCATGAACCGGGACGAGCTTACAAAGCTGATCGCAGATATCCAGAAGAAGATGCAGAAGGCTGCGGCAGACCTAAACTTCGAGGCGGCTGCGGAATACCGCGACAAGATGGTGGAATTAAAGAGCATGCTGCGTGATATGTAATAAGAAAAGGACAGTAAATCATGAAAAAAACAAGTGAAAGAAAATACATTAAGATCAGAGGTGCAAATGAGCATAATCTGAAAAATATTGATGTAGATATTCCAAGAGATGAATTTGTCGTGCTGACCGGACTTTCCGGTTCTGGAAAATCATCGCTTGCGTTTGATACAATATATGCGGAGGGACAGAGACGGTATATGGAGTCACTTTCCTCTTATGCGAGACAGTTCTTAGGACAGATGGAAAAGCCAAATGTAGAGAAAATTGAAGGATTGTCTCCGGCAATCTCCATCGACCAGAAATCAACGAATCGTAATCCAAGATCTACCGTTGGAACTGTTACGGAGATTTACGATTATTTTCGTCTGTTGTATGCAAGGGTCGGTATCCCACATTGCCCAAAGTGTGGCAGGGAGATTAAAAAACAGACAGTTGACCAGATGGTCGATCAGATCATGACACTTCCGGAGCGTACTAAGATCCAGCTTTTAGCACCGGTGGTACGGGGAAGAAAAGGAGAGCACCAGAAGCTGTTAGAACAGGCAAAGCGCAGCGGTTATGTGCGTGTGATCGTAGATGGCAGTATGTATGAGCTGACCGAGGAAATTAAACTCGATAAGAATAAAAAGCATAATATCGAGATAGTGGTAGACCGTCTGATGGTAAAACCGGGTATTGAGAAGCGTTTATCAGATTCCATTGAAAATGTACTGGAGTTGTCAAAGGGACTGATGACGGTGGATGTGATCGATGGGGAGCCGATCCAGTTCTCGGAGAGTTTTTCCTGTCCGGACTGCGGTATCAGTATCGGAGAGATTGAACCGCGGAGTTTTTCATTTAATAATCCATTTGGTGCGTGTCCGACCTGTTTCGGACTTGGTTATAAAATGGAGTTTGATGTGGATCTGATGATTCCGGACAAGCGTCTTTCAATTGCGGAGGGGGCAATTCAGGTTATGGGATGGCAGTCCTGTACAGATCCGTCGAGTTTTACGTATGCTGTGTTAAAAGCATTGACCGAAGAATATCATTTTTCATTGGAGACACCGTTTCAGGATTATCCGGATGAGATTAAATACGTGATCCTGCATGGAACAGACGGCAAAGAACTAAAGGTACATTATAAGGGAATGCGTGGCGAAGGTATTTATGATGTGGCATTTGAGGGACTGATCCGGAATGTACAGCGCAAATACCGTGAGACCGGTTCTGATACCATGAAGCAGGAATATGAGCAGTTTATGCGTATCACTCCGTGTGAAACATGTAAGGGACAGCGTCTGAAAGCAGAATCATTAGCTGTTACAGTTGCGGATAAGAATATTTATGAGATTACATCCATGTCCGTAAAAAGTCTCGGAAGTTTTCTGAATGACATGGAGTTAAGTCATCAGCAGCATCTGATCGGAGATCAGATCTTAAAAGAAATCCGTGCGCGTGTGGGATTTTTAAATGAAGTCGGACTCGATTATCTGTCACTGTCCCGTGCTACTGGAACGCTTTCCGGTGGAGAGTCACAGCGTATCCGGCTGGCAACTCAGATCGGCTCCGGTCTTGTGGGTGTGGCTTATATTTTAGATGAGCCGTCTATTGGTCTGCACCAGAGAGACAATGATAAGCTGCTTGGTGCATTAAAGAATTTGAAAGATCTTGGAAATACACTGATCGTTGTAGAGCATGATGAGGATACGATGCTTGCTGCGGATTATATAGTGGATATCGGCCCCGGTGCAGGTGCGCACGGTGGACAAGTGGTAGCGTGCGGAACTGCAGAAGAAATCATGAAAAATAAAAATTCTGTGACAGGTGCTTATTTAAGCGGCAGAATTAAGATCCCGGTTCCGTCAGAGCGCAGAAAGCCGACCGGATTTCTGACAATAAAAGGTGCGAGGGAGAATAACCTTAAAAATATCGATGTGAAGGTTCCGCTTGGTATCATGACCTGTATTACAGGTGTTTCTGGTTCGGGAAAGAGTTCTCTCACCAATGAAATATTATATAAAAGACTGGCAAGAGACTTAAACCGTGCAAGATGTATTCCGGGCAAACATGATGATATCCTTGGCATTGAACAGTTAGACAAAGTGATCGATATCGACCAGTCCCCGATCGGAAGAACACCGCGATCAAATCCTGCGACGTATACAGGGGTATTTGATATGATCCGTGATCTTTTTGCTGCAACACCGGATGCGAAGGCGAAGGGATATAAGAAGGGAAGATTCAGTTTCAATGTAAAAGGCGGGCGCTGTGAGGCATGTTCAGGTGATGGAATTTTAAAGATAGAGATGCATTTTCTGCCGGACGTATATGTTCCGTGTGAGGTTTGTGGTGGAAAGCGTTATAACCGTGATACACTAGAAGTAAAATATAAAGGTAAGAGCATCTATGATGTGCTTGACATGACAGTAGAAGAGGCTTTGAAATTCTTTGAAAATGTACCTGCAATCGCAAGAAAGATCCAGACACTCTATGATGTGGGACTGTCGTATGTCAAACTTGGACAGCCATCAACGGAACTTTCCGGTGGAGAGGCACAAAGAATCAAACTGGCAACGGAACTGTCGAAGCGAAGCACAGGCAAGACGATTTACATTCTCGATGAGCCGACAACAGGACTCCATTTTGCAGATGTCCATAAGCTGATCGAGATCCTGCGAAGACTTTCGGATGGTGGAAACACTGTGATCGTGATCGAGCATAATTTAGACGTGATAAAGACGGCAGATTATATTATCGATATGGGACCGGAAGGCGGAGACGGTGGCGGAACTGTGATCGCACAGGGAACACCGGAGGAAGTTGCAGAAGTGCCGGGATCCTATACAGGATATTATGTGAAAAAATATCTTGAGAGAGACAGGGAGAACTGTCAGGAATCTTAAGTATGTAAGAGCTGTAAAAATATAAAGAAAGCAGGATTGACTGCATCAAAAGAGGCGCTGCAACTGCAGCGCCTTATTACATTCGGGGAGTACTCCCCGGAATCCATTGCGGAAAACCGGGAAGCATGAGTTATGAAAAATTATACTGCCCGTCAGACTTACTGACGGTTGGGTCCGTTTGTATCGGACTTATTAGCTAGTACTCTTAGAATATAAAATAAAAATGTGATGAAAATGTGATGATAAAATGAAAAATAAACAAAATAAATAAAAAAGAATGAAGATTTTCTTATTTTTTTTAAAAATGCAGTCCTGCCATAAAAAAACCTTTGAAAAATCCCATTTTTTGTATATAATAGGACTGTATATGTAAAAATAGGTTTAATGGCATTTCTGTGTCCGGGAGGACATGGGAATATTACCCATAGATTTTAGGAACAGAGAGACGAAAGGGGCAAGTATTTAAAATGATGAGTACAGATATTGGTATCGATCTCGGTACTGCCAGTATATTAGTTTATATCAAAGGAAAAGGTGTTGTATTAAAGGAGCCGTCAGTTGTGGCTTTTGATCGTGATACAAATAAGATAAAAGCTATCGGAGAGGAAGCAAGACTGATGCTTGGAAGAACACCGGGCAATATCGTAGCAGTCAGACCACTTCGTCAGGGTGTTATTTCAGATTATCAGGTTACAGAGAAGATGATCAAGTACTTTATACAGAAAGCACTTGGTAAAAAAACATTCCGCAAGCCACGTATCAGTGTATGTGTGCCAAGCGGTGTTACAGAGGTTGAAAAAAAGGCTGTTGAGGATGCAACCTATCAGGCAGGAGCAAGAGAGGTTGCGATCATTGAGGAGCCGATCGCTGCTGCAATCGGAGCGGGTATTGATATTTCAAGACCATGTGGAAATATGATCGTAGATATCGGAGGAGGAACAGCAGATATTGCAGTTATTTCCCTGGGAGGCTCGGTTGTCAGCACTTCCATCAAGATCGCCGGAGATGATTTTGATGAGGCGATCGTTCGTTATATGCGTAAAAAACACAATCTTCTGATCGGTGAGCGTACCGCAGAGGATATCAAGATCCGCATCGGAAGCTGTTTTCCACAGGCACAGGCTGAGACGATGGATGTGCGTGGACGTAATCTTGTGACAGGACTTCCGAAAACGGTAACAGTTTCCTCAGAGGAGACGGAAGAGGCACTCAGAGAACCGACGCTTCAGATCGTGGAAGCCGTACATTCCGTACTTGAAAAAACACCACCGGAACTTGCAGCAGATGTTGCAGATCGTGGTATCGTGCTGACAGGTGGTGGATCACTGCTCAGAGGTTTAGAGGAATTGATTGAGGATCGCACGGGAATCAATACGATGACTGCAGATGAACCAATGACATGCGTTGCGATCGGTACCGGAAAATTCGTAGAGTTTTTAGCCGGAAAACGTGATGATGATTAATTTTATGAAAGATTTGCCGATACAATAAATGGAAGATATGCTTTGTGCACGGAAGATGTGATAAAAAGAACAAAAGCTGTGCAGAAATGGAGAGTTTACATGGTAAAAGGATTGTATACAGCGTATACAGGAATGATCAATGAACAGAACCGTCTGGATATTCTTTCCAATAACCTTGCAAATGCAGATACCAATGGTTATAAGAAAGAAGGAGCTACCAACCAGACATTTGCAGATGAACTTGCAATCAAGATTAAGGATACTTCCTATTATGGTATGCCACAAAAACTTGGAACCATAAGCATGGGGGTACACATAGGAGAGACTTATACAGATTACAGTCAGGGAAATTTCCGGGTAACCGATAATTCTACAGATTTTGCCCTGGATGGCGATGGTTTTTTTGCGATCGCTTATACAGATAAAGCTGGAAATACATCTGTGAAGTACAGCAGAGATGGAGCTTTTGTGGTAAATACGGCAGGTTATCTTGTCACGAAAGATGGCGATTATGTGTTAAACCAGAACGGCGCAATGAATGCAGATGCAGGAGCACGTATTCAGGTAGATCCGAATTTACCGATCACCGTTGATGAAAAGGGAAATATTTTTCAGAACAACCAGCAGGTCGGAACGATCGGTGTTGTAGATATAGAAGATTATAATTATCTGGCGAAGTATGGCGAGAATATGTATGATCTGGTAAATGGTGGGGTTCGTCAGGCGTCTACTGCGAAAGTAACACAGGGATGTATCGAATCATCCAATATCAATGTTGTTTCGGAGATGGTTAATATGATCACGATATCGAGAGCTTTCCAGGCAGGACAAAAGGTGATCAATGCTGTGGATGAAACACTCGATAAAGCGGTAAATCAGGTAGGAAAGGTATAAGCAGGAGGTAAACCGGAATTATGATGAGAGCTCTTTATACTGCGGCAACCGGTATGATTGCACAGCAGTCAAATGTGGATAATATTTCAAACAACCTTTCAAATGTTAATACAGTTGGATATAAACAGGAGAAGATGGAGTTTAAATCTTTGCTCTATCAAACCATTCAGACAAGAACAACCAGTACAAATGGAGAGGAAAAACCGATTTCTGCACAGGTTGGACTCGGTACCAGGGTGGCATCTAACACCTCCATTTATACACAGGGATCACTGATGGCAAGTGAGAATGCTACTGACTTTGCAATCAGTGGAGATGGATTTTTTGCAGTGCGCGGAGCAGATGGAAAGACTTACTATACCAGAGCCGGTGATTTTGTATGGTCTGTAAATGCAGGTAATACATTGACTCTCTGCACAAATGAGGGCTATCCTGTTTTAGATTCCAATAACCAGCCGATCAATCTTCCGGCAGGTATCAGTGCAGAAAAAGTGATCGTCAGCGAAAATGGAAAAATTGGATATACCAATGCTGCCGGTAATTATGTAGATATGAATCAGACTATCGGGTTGTTCCAGTTTAACAACCCAAGTGGACTTGAAAAGGTAGGAACGAATCTTCTTGCGGTGACACCGGCATCCGGGAATGCCATGAATGAGTCTACGACGGCAAATCTTACTAAGAGTAAGGTTTTACAGAATTATTTAGAGGGGTCGAATGTTCAGGTTGCAGATGAAATGGTAAACCTGATCATCGCACAGCGTGCATATCAGCTTAATTCCAAGGCAATCACGACATCAGATGAGATGCTTGAGCAGGCAAATAATCTGAAACGCTAAGGACAGACAGCGGATATAGGAAAGGAAAAATGATATGATTTCCATGGACAGCATTTCATCATTGATCGATACAAGTAAGAATACGGCAGCTGCAAATCAGGCAAACTCTCTGCAGAACTCCTTAAACAGTATTTCTTCGGATACTTCCGAGGATGAACTGATGCAGGTATGCAAAGATTTTGAATCATATTTTGTGGAAGAGGTTTTAAAAGAGATCAAGGAGAGTCTGATGGATGATGATGAAGGGGATTCTTCTACATCAACGATGACAGATTATTATATGGATAATGTGATCGAACAAGTTGCTGATCAGGTTGTGGATGAAGTTGGAACCAGTTTTACACAACAGCTCTATGAGCAGATGAAACGTAATTATAATATTGAATAAAGGCGCGCAGATAAAATACAGTTTTGTAAAATCGGCGCAGCGAAGTAAGGTGTGCAGATAAGTACATAAATCAGTGCAGTTTTAATGGGAAAATGAATCTCTGTTTCAGAATCCCGTTAGACTGCATTTTTTAAATTAGTTACTGGAATGGAGAAAAAAGTGGAAAGTCTTGCAGGATATGTGGAACACATTATATATCGAAATGCGGATAATGGTTATACCGTCTTAAATCTGGTAAGCGGAGAAGATGAGATCACCTGCGTAGGGGTATTTTCTGCGATTGCAGAAGGAGAAAATATTGAGGCACAGGGAGAGTATACAGAGCATCCGACCTATGGACAGCAGTTTAAGGTGGCAAGTTTTGAGGAGAAAGCACCGGAGGATGAAGAGGCAATCGAGAGGTATCTTGGTTCCGGGGCGATCAAAGGAATCGGACTTGCCATGGCTGCGAGGATCGTCAGACGTTTTAAGGAGGATACTTTCCGGATCATAGAGGAAGAGCCGGAACGCCTTGCGGAGATCAAAGGAATCAGTAGCCGGAAAGCAATGGAGATTGCCAGTCAGGTGAATGAAAAAAGGGATCTGCGTCAGGCGATGATCTTTTTGCAGCAATATGGAATCACAATGAACCTTGCGGTTAAAGTATATCAGGCATATGGACAGGATATTTACGGTATTATCCGGGAAAATCCATACCGCCTGGCAGATGATATTGATGGAGTCGGATTCCGGACAGCGGATGAGATTGCAGCAAGAGTCGGGATACGCATGGATTCGGATTTCCGTGTGCGCAGTGGAATACTCTATACACTGCTTCAGGCAAGTGGGGAGGGACATACTTATCTGCCTGAAACGGAGCTGACACCGCGTGCAGCTAAATTATTGAATGTTACGGCGGAACAGGTGGAAAAACAGTATATGGATCTGGCGATTGAGCGGAAAATCATATTAAAGCAGATGGAAGATCAGACGCAGATCTATGCTGCATCCTTTTATTACATGGAAGCAAACACAGCAGCCATGTTGAAACGTCTTAATGTAAGCTATGATGTATCTGATATGGAGATAGAACAGCGTATCCGGGGAATTGAAAAGAAAAGCGGAATGACGCTGGATGAACATCAGGTAACGGCAGTCAAAGAGGCAGTGCGCAACGGACTGCTTGTGATCACGGGAGGACCGGGAACCGGAAAGACGACAACGATCAACACGATCATCCGTTATTTTGAACTGGAGGGACTTGAAATCTATTTGGCTGCTCCGACCGGGCGCGCTGCAAAACGTATGAGCGAGACGACCGGATTTGAAGCACGGACAGTTCACCGTATGTTGGAGTTGAATGGAGGAGCTGAAGGAAGCGGAGGATTTGAAAGGGATGAGAGTAATCCGCTGGAAGCAGATGTGATCATTGTAGATGAGATGTCGATGGTGGATATTTCTCTGATGTGCTCATTGCTTAAGGCAATTTCCGTTGGGACAAGGCTGATCCTTGTCGGGGATGTCAACCAGCTTCCGAGTGTCGGACCAGGCAGTGTGCTCCGTGATATCATTCAGTCACATGCCTGCAATGTGGTCATGCTGACAAAGATTTTCCGACAGGCATCCACCAGTGATATTATTGTCAATGCGCATAAGATCAACCATGGAGAAGAAGTGGTGCTAGACAATAAGAGCATGGATTTCTTTTTCTTAAAAAGATATGATGCGGATGTGATCATCAATGTGGTTTTGCAGCTGATCAAACAGAAACTACCTAAATTCGTAGATGCCACGCCGTATGATATCCAGGTGCTGACGCCGATGCGCAAAGGCTTGCTGGGAGTAGAGCGTCTGAATGGAATTTTGCAGCGTTATATGAATCCGCCGGCAAATGATAAGGTAGAGAAAGAGTATGGCAGTACAGTGTTCCGCGAAGGGGATAAAGTTATGCAGACGAAGAATAACTATCAGCTGGCGTGGGAAATTCGTACAAAATATGGTCTGACTGTGGATAAAGGTCTTGGAATTTTCAATGGAGATATGGGGATCATAAGACAGATCAATGATTTTGCAGAGCAGATGATCATTGAATTTGACGAGGGAAGAATGGTGGAGTATCCTTATAAGCTATTGGATGAACTTGAGCTTGCCTATGCGATCACGATACATAAATCGCAGGGAAGTGAGTATCCTGCAGTTGTTATTCCTCTGCTCAGTGGTCCTATGATGCTGATGAACCGGAATCTTTTGTATACTGCGGTCACGCGTGCGAGAAAGTGTGTGACATTAGTCGGCAATGAAGTGACTTTTCAGCAGATGATTCAGAATACCTCGCAGCAGAAGCGGTATAGCGGACTCTGCGACCGCTTAAAAGAAAATTAAATAATAAAAAGTTGCCATACAATTAGCAGCCGATGAAAAGTTTTTAACACCGGTCATATTGTATGGCAGCTTTTTGATTCATTACATAAATACATGCGGAGTATGTAAGCGGTTGCTATGAAAGCAACGCTTTATCATTGGCAAATTCTTCGCCGCTGACTTTCTCAAACTGATGGAGAAGATCCTCGACAGTCAGTTTCTTTTTTTCTTCCCCGGAGATATTTAAAATCACTTTTCCCTCATGCATCATGATCAGACGATTGCCATGTACGATGGCATCCTTCATATTGTGTGTGACCATCATGGCGGTCAGATGATTTTCTGAGATAATCTTATCGGAAATCTCAAGCACTTTTGCGGCAGTTTTTGGGTCAAGTGCAGCAGTGTGTTCATCTAACAGTAAAAGTTTTGGCTTTTTGATCGAAGCCATTAAAAGTGTGATCGCCTGGCGTTGTCCACCGGAAAGCAGACCGACTTTGCTGGTGAGACGGTCTTCAAGTCCGAGATCTAAGGTTTTGAGGAGCTCCCGGTAAGTGTCACGTTCCTGATGGGTGATACCCCAGGAGAGCCCGCGTTTTTCTCCACGTCTTGCTGCAATTGCCATGTTTTCTTCAATTGACATAGTGGTTGCGGTTCCGGTCATTGGGTCCTGAAATACACGTCCGAGATATTTGGCACGTTTGTGTTCGGATAACTTAGTAACGTCATCGCCTCCGATATATATTTTACCGGAATCGATCGGCCATACACCGGCAACTGCGTTTAACGTAGTTGATTTACCGGCACCATTTCCTCCGATGACAGTGACGAAATCACCTTCCTCTAAGGTCAGGTTGACACCGTTTAGTGCAACTTTTTCATTGATGGTTCCTGGATTAAAAGTTTTATGGATATTATCAAGTTTTAACATTTCAGCCATTGACAGACACCCCTTTCCTGCCGTATTTGGACTTGAGATACGGGAATGCAAGGAAAATCGCCACGACGATGGCGGAAAACAGTTTTAAGTCATCAGACGGAAGTTTCAGCCACAATACGATATTCATTACAATATAGTAGATGATCGCTCCACCGATTACAGAAAACATGGTATACGCAAATGCTAGATGCTTTCCAGCACATAATTTTCCAAAGAGGACTTCACCGATGATGACAGCGGCAAGTCCGATTACAATGGCACCACGTCCCATGTTGACGTCTGCAGCTCCCTGATATTGTGCGTAAAGACCACCGCACAGACCGACGAGACCATTTGAGATCATCAGCGCAACGACAGTATGGAAATCGGTATTGATACCCTGTGCACGCGCCATCTGGCGGTTACATCCGGTTGCACGGATCGCATGTCCCTGTTCTGTCCCGAAATACCAGTATAAAAGTGCTACGACTGCAACACAGAACAGGATACAGGTAATAAATAAACGGATTTTTGTGGAAGAAGAATCCGAAATATACCGCAGGGAAACAACTAACGGATACTTGTCAACACTGACAGCCTGATTGGAACTTCCCATAATATTTAAGTTAATGGAATAGAGGGAGATCTGTGTCAGAATACTGGCAAGGATTCCGGGAATTCCGAGTGCAGTGTGCAGGATTCCGGTAATAAATCCGGCTGCCATGCCTGCTAAAAATGCAAAAATAAGTGCTGCCCCTGGGTGCATGCCGGAGCGGATCAGCATTACGGCAACGGCACCGCCGGTGGCAAGAGAACCGTCTACGGTAAGGTCAGCAAAATCCAAAAGTCTGTATGTAATATATACACCCAGTGCCATCAGCCCCCAGACCAGCCCCTGCGCGAATGCGCCGGGCATGGAGCGGAAGAGAGCCATCGGGTCTAAAGACATAAGTATTGTCATAGGAAAACCCCTTATCAAAAATATTTTTATTCAGCAGCGATGGCTGTATAGTCATCCGGAACAGTGATGCCAAGCTGTGAACAGATATCAGCATTGTACTCTTTTGTAACATTTTCTGCATACTGTACATCCATGGTAGAGATATCAGCGCCGTTTACTAAAACATCGTATGCCATTTTACCTGCAGCATATCCGATGTCATAGTAGCTGATGGAAAGGGTGGCTACACCACAGCCGGAGCAGATACCTTCCTCACCGGCAATGATCGGAACACCTGCCGGAAGGGCGATATTGTTGATGGATTCAGTATTGCCTGCCATGGTATTGTCAGTCGGAATATAGAGAACATCACAGTCGCTGACAGCACTCTGTACGACAGAAGCAATGTCGTTGGAATCCGATACAGTGTATTCTTTATAGGAAATATTGTCCTCATCGAGGGCTTTTTCAAACTCTGCTGCCTGATAAGCGGAGTTCGGTTCTGCGGAGCAGTAAAGAATACCGACATTTTTGGCATCCGGGAATAATTCGACAAGCATGTCTTCCTGCTGGTCGATCGGGGCAAGATCTGCTGTTCCGGATACGTTTGTTCCAGTGGAACCTGTCCAGTTGTCAATATCAAGTGCAGTTGCATAGTCTGTGACAGAAGTTCCGATAACAGGGATCGTGCTGGTCGCTGATGCTGCACACTGCAGTGCAGTTGTTGCATTTGCCATGATCAGATCATAGTTGTTAGATACGAACCCGTTATTGATGGTTGCGCAGTTTGCCTGCTCGCCCTGTGCATTCTGCAGATCAAAGGTAACATTGTCAGCGCCGAGTAATTCGGTCAGAGCGTCTTCGAATCCCTGTGTTGCCTGATCGAGAGCCGGGTGCTCTAACTGCTGGCAGATACCGATCGTGTATTTTTTACCATCGGAAGAGGTGCCAGCAGCGCTCTCGGTGGCTGCTGCATCAGATGTCTGTGCTGCATCGGAAGATGATGCATTTGTTGTACTGCCTGTGTTTGTTGTGCTGTTTCCACATGCTGCAAGTGAAGCAGCCATGGCTGCTGTCATTACGACAGATAAAATTTTCCTGTAGTTTTTCATAGAATCCTCCTTTAGGACTTTAAAGTGTTATCGCTTTTAATAAACAAATTATAAAGACCTGAATCGTTTTCGTCAACTATTATTATTCAGTATTGTGTATTCGTTTATCTGTATAGTAAGAAAAAATTAAGAAAAACTTTATGGTATATATGATGTAAAAATGATATCCTTTGCAAGGAGAGATCGGGAAAGGATCTTATGAAAACCGGAAAAAATGGAATTTCCTCATATGGAAGAAAAATAATATTTCAGATACTTGAAATCCTTTACCCCCGAAGGTGTGCAATCTGTGATGAAATCGATGCGGCAGGAAATGGAATCTGTTCGTCATGTAAAAACAAAGTACATGTGGCAGGAGAACCTGCATGTAAAAAATGCGGAAAACCACTTGTGGATGAGCGGGAAGAGTTTTGTCCGGATTGTGGGAAAAAGAAGCATGTGTATACACAGGGAAAGGCAGTGTTTGTTTATGAGGGTGGTATAAGAAATTCAATGTACCGCTTTAAATATGGAAATAAAAGAGAATATGCAGAGTTTTATGCGGATGCTGCAATAGAAAAGTATGGGACATGGCTGAAGCGGACAGAGGCAGAGGTGTTGATTCCGGTTCCTATGTTTCCACGGAAAAAACGACTGCGTGGATACAATCAGGCCGAAGTATTTGCGCAGGCACTTGGGAGAAAGACGGGGATTCCTGTTGAGAGGCATCTGATAAAAAGAGTGAGAAATACAACACCCCAGAAAGAGTTAAATGATTTACAGAGACGCAGTAATTTAAAAAATGCTTTCCAATTGACATCAGATATAGTAAAATATAAGAAAGTCGTACTTGTGGATGATATATATACAACAGGAAGTACGATGGACGAAATATCAAAAACCCTGAAAGAGTCAGGTGTGAAAAAAATATATTATATCTGTATTAGTATCGGAGAAGGGTATTGACAGATTGACAGAATGACAGAATGACAGGAGGTCATGCCAGTATGGAAGTAAAAAATTGCAAAGGTTGTGGACGTTTATTTAACTATATGGGGGGCGCACCGTTATGCGATGCCTGCAGAAAGAAACTGGAAGAAAAGTTTCAGAAAGTAAAACAGTATCTTGATGATCATCCGGATGCTTCTGTGAATCAGGTTTCCGAGGATAATGATGTGTCGGTGAAACAGATCAAGCAATGGATCAGGGAAGAGAGACTTTCACTGTCAGAAGCATCACTTGATGGGATTACCTGTGAACATTGCGGCAGACCGATTCGGACAGGACGTTTTTGTGAAAAGTGTAAAGCTGCAATGGCAGATTCATTCGCAAACTCGATCGAAAAACCAAAGCCTATAGAACCACCGAAAAAAGAGCGCGACGGAAACAGAATGCGTTTCTTATAAGAAGAGAGCAGGGCCTGACAGGTGGTCCTGCTTTATTATCATGTGATATAAAATACAGCCTGGTATGAGAAAGGAAACGCAGCATGGTCAATGAACAACGACTGCACAGTATGATAAAAATAGCAAAATTTGATGCAAACGATGGAAAAAGCTGCAAACCAATGATCCAGTATGCAAGGAAAGATTATGTGGCATTACAGCTTTTAAAAAGTTTTGTGATCGGCACGATTGCCTTTTTTATAATGTTAGGACTATGGGTACTCTATTCCATGGAAACACTGATGAAGCAGATCAATAATATGGATCTTATACAATCTGCCATTACGTTGGGAATATTATATGGAGTTTTTATGGTAATTTATCTTCTGGCTACATATATTATTTTTAATGTGAAATATACTTATGGCAGGAAAAAGGTAAAAAAATACTATGCGGGTTTAAAAAAGATCAATGCAATGTATCTGCGGGAAGAACGGTTGAAATCAAACGGAAACAAAGACTGGGAATGACAACAGAAAGTAATGTGGAAAATGAGAGTTTTCGCATGCAGGAATGGAGATTAGTATGACAACCTTATTGGAATTAAAAGAAAAGTTAACGCGTTTTTATGGAAAATATGATATATACATTACACCGGTTATAAAATTTGCTGTTGCACTCACAGCATTTTTAATGATAAATCATAATATCGGCTACATGGAAAAAATCAGCAGTACACCAATCGCGCTGATCCTGGCACTTATCTGTTCGATCCTTCCGGTCGGAGGAATTGTCTTTATTGGTTCTGTATTGATTCTTGCGGATATGTATGCACTTTCTCTGGAAGTATGTATTGTAGCACTTATCTTGTTTATTCTGATCTACATTCTGTACTTTCGTTTCTCTCCAAAAAACGAATATGGAGTGTTTTTGACACCGATCTGTTTCGGATTAAATATTCCGTTTGTGATGCCGGTTGGTATGGGACTTTTACGGGAATTATATTCCATGTTTTCAATGGTCTGTGGAATCATTCTCTACTTCTTCTTAAATGGTGTAAAGCAGAATGCGACAACACTTGGTGGAGTGGATGAGAAGGAAGCAGCAACGTCAAAGATCGTTGTTGCATTAAATCAGCTTCTGGGCAATAGGGAAATGTATCTTGTACTTGCAATTATGGTAGTTACTCTTGTCATCGTTTACATTATACGTAGAATGTCCATTGAACATGCATGGGCGGTCGCAATTATTTTTGGTATTCTGTTCGAGGCAGTTGGCATGATTGCAGGGGATATGGTACTTGGAATCAGCGGGAAAACGGTTACAATCCTGGTGGGAAGTATTATTTCCTGTGTGATTGCGTTTGGGATCCAGTTCTTATTTTTTAATCTGGATTATTCAAGAACAGAGAGACTTCAGTTTGAAGATGATGAATATTATTATTATGTAAAAGCTGTGCCAAAAGCGATTGTTGCAGGTACGGATAAAAAAGTGACCAGATTCGGCGGAAAAGAAGAGCAGGACCGTATGACAAAAAAGCGTTTCGCAGAAGAAATGGAGATTGACGAAGATCTGCTGGATTAGTTGTTTTAAATACAGATAGCGGAAAGGAAAGTGAAGCAGGTGCAGAATGCGATGGCGACCATGGGCGCATTTTGGGAAAAAGCGTCTATTTATTTAAATTTACCAAAGATTACAATGACAGATATTGTGGAAATTCTTATCATAACATTTCTGTTTTATTATATGCTTGTGTGGATCAAAAATACAAGAGCATGGGTACTGTTAAAAGGTATTATGGTAATACTGCTGTTTGTTCTGGTTGCGGCTGTATTTCAAATGAATACGATCATCTGGATCGCAAAGAACACATTAAGCGTCGCTATTACTGCCATAGTTATTATTTTTCAGCCGGAGATCAGAAAGGCACTGGAAAATCTTGGACAGAAGAACTTCCTTACTTCTTTTTTCGCGTTTGATTTTTCAAAAGGGGAAATTGCAAAATTTACAGATAAAACGATCAATGAACTGGTAAAGGCATGCTATGAGATGGGAAAGGTCAAAACAGGTGCACTGATCGTTATTGAAGATGAAATTGTCCTGTCAGAGTATGAAAGAACAGGAATTGCGGTGGATGGAATACTGACAAGTCAGCTTCTCATCAATATTTTTGAAAAAAATACGCCGCTTCATGACGGTGCAGTGATCGTGCGGGGAGACAGAGTGGTTTCTGCAACCTGTTATCTGCCGCTTACAGATTCCTTAAGTATCAGCAAGGATCTTGGAACAAGGCATCGTGCAGCAGTCGGAATCAGTGAAGTAAGTGATTCACTTACGATCGTTGTTTCAGAGGAAACAGGAAAAGTTTCCATTGCCATGGGTGGTGAATTGTACCGCAATGTGGATGCAGAGTTCTTAAAAAATAAACTTGCATACATACAGCGGCGTGAAAAGAAAGTAAGCAAAATTGAATCATGGAGAAGGAGGCTTAAGGATGTTAAAGAATCTCGTAAAAAAACTGACGAATAATCTTGGCCTCAAAGTACTGGCTTTATTATTTGCGATCGCTTTGTGGATTGTGGTGGTCAATATTGATGATCCGGTCAAACCCGCACAGTATACGATCAGTGTGACGCAGGATAATATGGATTATCTTACTTCAAATGGAAAGTATTCCGAGACACTTGGTGGAAAAAATACTGTTACGTTTACGGCATCTGCAAAACGAAGTATTCTGGAAAAGCTATCCAACACGGATTTTACCGCTGTTGCAGATATGGAAAAGATTGAATATGTGGAAGGGGACGGCATTTGCCGTGTTCCGATTACAATTACGTGCAGTAAATATAACAGTAATACGGTTACCATTTCATCCAAACAGCAGTATCTGGATGTAACAGTGGAAGACCTTGGAAATGTACAGAAAAAGATTACTGCAAACACGGAGGGTACGGTCATGAACGGCTGTGCACTCGGAGATGTTTCAATCGTAACATCGAATCTTTTGAAAATATCAGGACCTTCTTCTGTTACAAGCCAGATCAGTACGGTGGTTGCAACGATCAATGTTGATGGAATGTCATCGGATGTGACGGATACGGTGGTACCGGTTTTATATGATGCGGATGGCAATGAGATTGATGCCTCAAAGTTAAAAATGAATATCAATACCGTTACGATCACGGCACAGATATTAAATACAAAAGATGTAGATCTTTCGTTCCAGACAAAAGGAAATGTGGCATCCGGGTATACGTTAAAAGGAATTACCTACAGCCCGAAAAAAGTCCGGATCAAAGGAGAGACAGATGTACTTAACAAGGTGACTAAGATCACGATACCGGATGAGGTATTAGATATGAGCGGTGCGACGGAAGACGTTGAGACAACTGTGGATATTACATCTTATCTTCCGGATGGAACTTCACTTGTACTTGCAGCAGATGCAAAAGTGGAAGTGAAGGTAAAAGTAGAACCGATCACAACAAAGACGTTTGAGGTGGATGCATCGGCATTTACTCTTGAAAACATTCCGGATGAGGCAAAGGCAAAGATTACAGAAGAAACGATCGAGGTTGAGATCACCGGAGCTGAAAGTGATATTAAAAAGTTGTCAGCAGATGATATTACAGGTACTGTCAATCTGCAGGGATATGGAAATGGTGAACATAAGGTTGCTGCAGATATAGATGTTGATAATGAACTTTATCAGGTGAAAACCGTACGGATACCGGTTGATATTACTGTCGAAAATACGGAAAATGAAACAAAAGCAACAGAAAGCAGCAAAAAGAATGCTTCTAAAACAGAATAAAAGAAAATGATAACTGGAGGAAATACAATGGCAAGAATGTTTGGTACAGATGGTGTGCGTGGAGTAGCAGGATCAGAACTTACGATCGAGCTTGCAACAAAACTTGGACAGGCGGGAGCTTATGTGCTTACGAAAGAGCAGGAACATCAGGCAACTATTATTGTTGGCTGTGATACGAGAATTTCAGGAGGAATGCTTGCGAGTGCACTGATGGCAGGAATCTGTTCCGTTGGAGCGAATGCTATTTTTGTTGGGGTAATGCCGACACCTGCAATTGCATATCTGACAAGAAAACATAAAGTGGATGCCGGAGTTGTTATCTCTGCGTCTCATAACCCGATGGAATTTAATGGAATCAAGTTTTTTAACGGTGAGGGATATAAACTTTCTGATGAGCTTGAAGATGAGATTGAAGCACTGATCCGCAATAATATGAAAGATGTTAATCTGCCGATCGGTTCCGGAGTGGGTAAGATTGATTACCGTTTTGACTTGCGGGATGAATATGTAGAGTTCATGAAAAAATGTGTTCCTGTTGATCTGACAGGCATGAAGATCGTGGTTGACTGTGCAGAGGGAGCTGCCCATTATACATCCGTGAAAGCATTGAAAGATCTTGGAGCTGATCTGGTGGCGATCCATACAGAACCGGATGGAACCAATATCAATGCAAACTGTGGTTCGACGCATATGGACGAATTAAAAGCCAGAGTAGTTTATGAAAATGCCGCCGTTGGTATTGCATTCGATGGGGATGCAGACCGTATGCTTGCCGTGGACGAAAAGGGCGAACTGGTCGATGGAGATCAGATCATGGCGATCTGCGGTAATTATATGAAACAGAAAGGCACCTTAAAAAAGAATACGATCGTTGTCACTGTAATGACAAATCTTGGTTTTTCATTGATGGGAGAGCGTGAAGGCATTCATGTGGAAAAGACAAAGGTTGGTGACAGATACGTCCTTGAAAATATGAGAGAACATGGATATAATATCGGAGGCGAACAGTCAGGACACGTTATCTTCCTCGATGATAATACAACGGGAGACGGACTGCTTTCCGCACTTCATCTGCTTGAAGTTATGGTAAAAACGAAAAAGCCATTATCAGAACTTGCATCTGTCATGGAAGTATTGCCGCAGGCACTTGTAAATGCAAAGGTGCCAAACCATAAAAAAGATAATTTCATGGATTATCAGGAGATCGCGGATGCCGTTGCAAAATTAGAGCAGAAATTTAATGGAGAAGGAAGAGTGCTGATCCGTCCATCCGGTACAGAACCGCTTGTCCGTGTAATGATCGAGGGAAAAGATCAGCACGTGATCGATGAGGAAGCAAAAAAATTAGCAGACCTGATCACAAAGATCATGCTTTAAGATCTGTATGAAATCAAAGTGGCTGCAGAAAAAATGCAGTGGTAAAATAAACAGTCTGGAGGGATTTACTATGGTAAGTCAGAAAGTAACGATCAAGAATCCAACGGGGCTTCATTTGAGACCGGCTGGAATTTTATGCAAGGAGGCTATGCAGTTTAAATCTCATGTGACATTTCGGTACAGAGAGAATACAGCAAATGCAAAGAGTGTATTGAGCGTGCTTGGTGCGTGTATCAAATCCGGGGATGAGATAGAACTTGTCTGCGAAGGTGAAGACGAAAAGGAAGCGCTTACTACAATTGTGACAGCGATTGAAAATGGGCTGGGTGAGTAGTCTGAATATATTATTTTCATAAAAAAGTACAGCAATGGAGAAAAAATGAAGAAGATATTAGTGACAGGATGTAATGGACAGTTAGGACGTGCAATCCGACAGGAGTATAAAGATGAAGATGTTTCCTTTATCAATACAGATGTTGCTGAAGGTGAAGGTATCGTAGCACTTGACATTACAGATGTGAATGCAGTCCTTCGGCTGGTTCGTACAGAAAAACCGGATGTTATTATAAACTGTGCAGCACATACCAATGTGGATGCCTGTGAACAGCAGTGGGATGCTGCATACCGGATCAATGCGATCGGACCGAGAAATTTAAGTATTGCAGCAAGAGAAGCCGGAGCAAAAATGATTCACGTTTCCACAGATTATGTATTTGAAGGAAATGGAACAAGACCGTATACGGAGTTTGATGAGATCCATCCGGTCAGTGCTTATGGAAAGACAAAAGCAGAGGGAGAAAAATTTGTCCGTGAATTTGCAGACAGATATTTCATTTTCCGTACAGCGTGGCTCTATGGAGATGGGAAAAATTTTGTCAAGACAATGCTTCGTCTTGCGGAGTCACACGATGAAGTCAGCGTAGTATGCGATCAGCAGGGTTCTCCGACAAGTGCGGTGGAACTTGCAAGAGCAATACATCATTTTGAACCGACAGAAAATTACGGTACATTTCATGCAACCTGCGAGGGCGATACGAACTGGGCGGCTTTTGCGGAAGCAATCTTTAAACGTGCAGGGAAAACAACAAAAGTTAACCATGTCACAAGTGAACAGTATGCTAAAATGAATCCGGCTTCTGCGAACAGACCTGCATACTCGATCCTTGAGAACTATATGATGGAACTGACAGATGGCTACAAAATGGCTGACTGGCAGGCTGCACTTGATGAATATATGAAAACACTGGAATAATACAATGACAGAATATATCAAAAAACATTACCGGCTGATTTTGCTGTCTGTAATTGCAGCACTGGTCTGCTTTGGATATCAGGCGTTTAATGCGAATATCAGGATCGATACGGAGGAACTGATCAATCATCCCGGATCTACATTAGGATGGCTTACCATTGGAAGGTTCGGGTTGGTTCTTTTAAAACGGATTCTTGGTCTTGGGGTACACAAAGCGGTAAAGAGCGGTATTCTGATGCTTTTGTTTTTTATCCTTGGTGGTAACGTGCTGACATATGGCTGTTATTATTTTTCCGGGAAAAAGGATGAAAAACCTTATTGGATATTTACCCTGCTTTATATGACATCAAATATATGGAGTTTTCAGTTTTATTTTTCCATGCAGCAGGCGGAGATCGCACTGGCAATGCTCCTGGTGGCAGTTACGGGATTCTGGATGTGTGATATCTGTTTTCTAGAGGAATATAAAGAAAACAGAAGTGCAAAAAATCTGTGTAAAACAGTGCTGTCTGTGGCATTTCTTGTAATAGCGCTTGGAACTTATCAGGCACTGGCAGCTTATTATATCACAGTCTGCACCATGTTTTTCTTATTGATCTTCTGGCAGGTCAATGGAAAAAGAAAAAAATGGGGGCTGCGCATCGTTTTTCTGGCAGTTCACTTTGGAGTTGCTTATCTGATATACAAAATGATCGCAGATACCTGGTTCATGGCGGCTGGTGACTATATGGAAGGACAGAGCAACTGGGGAATGCTGTCGGTCGCTGAGTGTATAAAGAATGTTCTTCGTGTTGTAAAAAACCAGCTTCTTACAGTCGGGCCAAGAAATTTTTCGTTTTACGTGATCGGTATATTGCTTGCATTCTTTGCAATATGGGCTGTATGGAACAAAAAGGCAGAAATAGGCCGCACCGGTTTTGGAATATTTACAGCAGGAATGCTTTTTATGCTTATTACGCCATTTTTAATGACAATATATGCCGGTGCAATGCTGGTAACAAGAACGCAGTTAGCACTTCCGGTTGCGGCGGCATTTCTGGCAATGTTTGGTGTGATGACCCTGAAAGAGCGGCAGGCTTCTGTGGCACAATCAGAAAAAGCAGAACAGGACAGAAAAGTGCGTCATAAGCTGCAAATGATAAGCAATGCTGTAGTACTGCTTGTCATTGTGACTGCAGGCGGGCAGATCTGCTATAATTTCAGAATGCATAATGCAGATCAGGTGAGATATGAACAGGATGCACTGCTTGCAGATCAGATTGCAGATGCCTTAAAAAGGGAGAGCTCCAAAGTGGATGCAGATCCTGTGGATAAAAAGGTGATATTTATCGGATACCGTGAGCCGCAGTTAAATGGCTGGAACCGTCGCACCGAAATGTATGGCTGGTCATTTTTTGAATGGGATTATACCAAAGAGCATCCGGCAGGTGCAACACACCGGATCACCGGATTTTTAGAGGCACATAACGGAGTACATCTGGATGATGGCTATTCCTGGGATATGGAAAATAAAGCTGCGGCATTATCGGAAGATATGCCGGTATTTCCGGCGGATGGGGCAATTCGCATGGAGGACGATATGGTGATCGTAAAATTGTCCGAAATTACGGAACGCCCGGCAGTGGACTGGTGGTAGAGACAGTCTGCCTGCAGGATAGATACCTGCTGGTGGTAGTTACTTGTACAGATAATAAAAGTATGGTAAAATGACGAGAGATTTTGCAGATCATAGAATGGAGAAAATTATGAGAACTTATTTGGTAACCGGTGGAGCCGGATTTATTGGATCTAACTATATTCATTACATGTTTCGCAAATATGACAATGAGATCAGGATCATCAATGTGGATGTGCTTACCTATGCAGGTAACCTGGAAAATTTAAAAGACGTTGAAAATCGTGATAACTATACCTTTGTGCGTGCAGATATTACAGATAAAGAGGCAATTACAAAGATTTTTGCAGAAAATGACATTGACCGCGTTGTACATTTTGCGGCAGAGAGTCATGTAGACCGCAGTATCAAAAATCCGGAAGTATTTGTAAAGACGAATGTGCTTGGAACAGCAGTTATGTTGAACTGTGCAAAAGCTGCATGGGAACTGCCGGATGGCAGTTTTAAAGAAGGAAAGAAATTCCTTCATGTATCAACAGATGAGGTATATGGTTCCTTAGAGGATGATGGAACATACTTTTATGAGACAACACCATATGCACCGCACAGCCCATATTCAGCAAGCAAGGCATCTTCGGACATGCTTGTAAAGGCTTATATTGACACTTACCATTTTCCAGCAAACATTACGAACTGTTCTAATAACTATGGACCATATCAGTTCCCGGAGAAACTGATTCCGCTTATTATCAATAATGCGCTGCATGGAAAGAAACTCCCGGTATATGGCGATGGAAAGAACGTACGTGACTGGCTGTATGTCGATGATCATGCAAAAGCGATCGATATGGTGCAGGAAAACGGACGCCTCGGCGAGACTTACAACGTCGGCGGACACAATGAAAAACAGAATATCGAGATTATCAATATCATCATAGATACACTGCTTGAGATGCTTCCAGCAGATGATCCGAGACGTGCACTTGTAAGCAAAGATCTGATCACTTACGTGGAGGATCGAAAAGGTCATGACAGACGTTATGCGATCGCACCGGATAAGATCAAGGCTGAGATCGGCTGGGAGCCGGAGACAATGTTCAAAGAGGGTATCAGAAAGACGATCGCATGGTACTTTGAACATGAGGACTGGATGAAAAACGTTACCAGCGGTGATTATCAGAAATATTATGAGGATATGTATCAGAACAGGTAAGAAGATGCAGGCAGCAGTACCGTCAGATGGGGCGATACTGCTTGTTTGCGTTTTATAATGGACGTGAAAACAAGGAGGAAAATCCTCTGCTCACCAGAGGGCAAATTTTACATGATAAAATTGCATTTTCCTGCGGAAAACATGGAGGATTGAATGATGAAGGGTATTATTTTAGCAGGTGGTTCCGGAACAAGGTTATATCCGTTAACAAAGGCGATTTCAAAACAGATCATGCCGGTGTATGATAAACCGATGATCTATTATCCATTATCAACACTGATGTTAGCTGGGATAAGAGAGGTTCTGATCATTTCCACACCGAGAGATCTGCCGGTATTTGAAGAGTTGTTTGGGGATGGAAGCCAGCTTGGAATGAGTTTTTCATATGCAGTGCAGGAGCAGCCGAGAGGACTTGCGGATGCATTTATTATCGGAGAGAAGTTTATTGGAAATGATGCTGTTGCATTGGTTCTTGGAGACAATATCTTTTACGGACAGAGTTTTTCAAAGGTTCTGCGCAGTGCGGCAGAGCGTACACAGAATGAAAAGGGTGCAACGATCTTCGGTTATTATGTCAGAGATCCGAGAGAGTATGGTGTGGTAGAGTTTGATGAGAATGGAAAGGCCCTTTCCATTGAGGAAAAGCCGGAGCATCCGAAGTCAAATTATGCGGTGCCAGGACTTTATTTTTATGACAATGATGTTGTACAGATCGCAAAAAATGTAAAGCCGTCTGCAAGAGGTGAGATCGAGATCACATCTGTAAATAATGCGTATTTAGAGCGTGGTGATCTGAGTGTTGAGACACTTGGCAGGGGATTTGCATGGCTTGATACAGGAAACCACGATATGCTGCTTGCGGCTGCAGATTTTGTGTCAGCGATCCAGAAACGTCAGGGACTTTATGTGTCCTGTATCGAAGAGATCGCATACAAACGCGGATTTATAGATAAAGAGCAGTTGTTAAAACTTGCAGAACCGCTTCTTAAGACTGATTACGGCAAATATTTAGTAGAGGTTGCCGAGGGACTTTAAAAAAACAGATAGCGAGGATCAATAATTATGGGAAAAATTAAAGTAACACATGACTGTAATGGAATAGAGGGACTGAAGGTAATTGAACCGGCAGTATTCGGGGATGCCAGGGGATATTTTATGGAGACATACAATTACAACGATTTTAAGGAGGCAGGAATTGACTGCCAGTTCGTACAGGATAACCAGTCTGCCTCAAAAAAAGGTGTGCTCAGGGGCTTACATTTCCAGATCAACCATCCGCAGGATAAACTGGTTCGAGTGGTAAATGGAGAAGTGTTTGACGTTGCAGTGGATTTAAGAGAAGGCTCTGAAACATTCGGAAAATGGTTTGGTATTGTCTTGTCTGCAGAAAATAAAAAACAGTTCTTTGTACCAAAGAATTTTGCACATGGATTCATCGTGCTGTCTGATTATGCAGAGTTCTGCTATAAGGTTACAGATTTCTATCATCCAAATGATGAGGGCGGTATTCTCTGGAATGATCCTGCAGTCGGTGTCGAATGGCCAATGCCGGAAGGAATGACACAGGCAGATCTGATCCTGTCTGATAAGGACAAAGTGCATGGTGGATTTGATGCATACTGCAGGGAACGTGGAATCGTAAGATAGGAGCTTTCATATGACAGAAAACAAAAAAAATGTCTGCCTGCCCAAACGTCTGATCGCCAGCCGGAAACTGATTGTTAATCTTGCGAAAAATGATTTTAAAAAGAAGTTTGCAGGCTCTTATTTCGGTGTGGTATGGGCTTTCATACAGCCGGTGATCACAGTGCTTTTATACTGGTTTGTCTTTGAGTTTGGACTGCATCAGAAAGTAAATGATTTAAGAACAGGGATTGAGGTGCCGTTTGTACTCTGGCTGATGGGTGGCCTTGTGCCCTGGTTTTATTTTCAGGAGGCTTTAAATGGAGGAACCGGCGTCCTGGATGAATACAGTTATCTCGTTAAAAAAGTTGTATTCCAGATCGATGCACTTCCGGTAGTAAAATTAATCTCTGCACTATTTACACATGCATTTTTTGTTGTGTTTATGCTGGTTGTTTTTGCAGTTATGGGATTTTATCCCGATCTTTATGTGCTTCAGATTGTTTATTATTCGTTTTGCATGGTGATCCTTACAGCAGGACTGATTTATGCGACAAGCGCCGTGACGGTATTTTTCCGTGATATGAAAGAGGTTGTTTCCATTCTTTTACAGATCGGAATGTGGGTAACACCGATCATGTGGAATTTTGAGAGCATGCAGGGCATTCCTAAATGGGCTGTGCTCCTGCTTAAGCTAAATCCGATGTATTATATTGTTTCGGGATACAGGGATGCACTGATCAATAAAACGGCATTCTGGGAATATCCGGGACTGACATTGTGGTTCTGGGGAATCACGCTGTTTATTCTCTGGGCAGGAACGACCATGTTTAAGCGTCTGCGTGTACATTTTGCAGACGTGCTGTAAAGCATCGTAAGAATGAAAATGTTGTTTTTATTAGAAAGCAGCGCAAGAATGAGGATAGTATGGATAATTTAGCAATCAGGGTAGAGGATGTCTGCAAGGTCTACAAACTTTATGATAAACCTTCTGACCGGTTAAAGGATGCACTTGGACTGGTCAGAAAGAACCGTTTCAAAGAACATCATGCATTAAAGCATGTGTCATTTGAAGTAAAAAAAGGTGAGACGATCGGCATCATCGGAACGAATGGTTCCGGAAAATCTACCATTTTAAAAATAATTACAGGTGTTCTGAGTCCGACGAGCGGTGAGGTGGAGATCGATGGAAGAATCTCAGCACTGTTAGAGCTTGGAGCCGGATTTAATATGGAATATACCGGAATTGAGAATGTCTATCTAAACGGTATGATGATGGGTTTTTCCCGCGAAGAGATGGATGCAAGGTTAGATGATATCTTAAAGTTTGCAGACATTGGCGAATTTGTGCATCAGCCGTGTAAGACCTATTCAAGTGGTATGTTTGTCCGGCTTGCATTTGCAGTGGCGATCAATATTGATCCGGAGATCCTTATTGTGGATGAGGCACTGTCAGTCGGAGATGTATTTTTTCAGGCAAAATGTTATAAAAAATTTGAAGATTTCAAGGCACAGGGAAAGACGATCCTGTTTGTAAGCCACGATATCAGCAGTGTGGCAAAATACTGTGACCGTGTGATCCTGCTCAATAAGGGAGACAAGTTAGCAGAGGGAAATGCAAAGGATATGATCAACCTTTACAAAAAGGTTCTTCTCAAAAACTCGGACAAGATCACTGGCGGTAAGATTTTAGAGAATGACGCAACAGATGGAAAGAAACTCTGGAAATCTAATTACCAGCTCAATCCGGATGTCAATGAATATGGAACCGGAGAGGCAGAGATCATTGACTTTGCACTGATCGATGAATATGGAAATTATACGAACTGTATCCAGAAAGGGACGTCTTTTACTATTAAATCAAAGGTAAAATTCCTTTCTGATATACAGGACCCGATATTTACCTATACATTTAAAACAGTGCAGGGGACTGCTGTTACCGGAACAAACACGATGTTTGAAAAAGTGGGGATCGGAATGGCAAAGACGGGAGAAACCTATGTGGCAACGTTTCGTCAGAACATGGATATGCAGGGGGGTGAATATCTGTTATCCATCAGCTGTACCGGTTATGTCGGAGGCGAATTTCGTGCTTACCACAGATTGTATGATGTGGTTGGTGTGACGGTGGTGTCCGACAAAAATACAGTAGGTTTTTATGATATGAACTCGGAAGTTACGATCGAAAAATGTGATGACAAATAGGCAGAGAGCGCGCAAGCAGGAGAACTATGGGACAGGTAATGGTGCCGGAGAGGCTTTTGGAAATCGTACAACAGAATAATGAAAAAGCATATCCACAGATCATCATGGATGAGGCATCTTATCCGTATTTGTTTCATTTGTCGGATATCAGGCAAAATCTGATCGCATTTCTGCCGGTTACAAAACAGATGCGCGTTTTAGAGCGAAACGCAGGCTGTGGTGCATTGACAGGAAAATTACTTTCTATGGCATTGCATGTGACAGCAGCGGTGGAGAGCATGGAGGAAGCAGAAATCCTGCGGGCACGTTACAAAGATGCAGATAATCTTACGGTATCGGTTATTTCAGATGCTGATACAGGAACAGAGAAAAACGTACTTTATCGGAATCAGACGTATGATATGATATTGATCGCCGGAGAATTTTCAAGGTATCAGAAAGAGCTTTCCTGTATGAGAGAACATCTGGCTGACAGCGGAAAACTTTATGTGGCGGATGCCAACCGTCTGGGACTAAAATATTTTGCAGGGTGTCAGGAGGAATACCGCGGTGGATATTTTACCGGACTGGAAAATTACGATGAAAATCCCAGAATATTCACAGCGGATGAGGGGGATGTAAAACCCAGGGTTTACACCAGAAAAGAGTATGAACAGATCTTAAAAGAAGCTGGATTTCCTGAAATTTATGTATATTACCCATATCCGGATCACAAGTTTCCTGCCTGTATCTACTCAGATGAATATCTTCCGGGAAAGGGAGAACTTTCAGATAACCGGAGAAATTTTGACAGGGACAGAGTACAGCTTTTTGATGAAAAAAAAGTTTTTGATACGGTGCTGGCAGAAGGGCTGTTTGGGGAACTTACGAATTCATTTCTGATTGAGGCAGGAAATAAGACAGAAGAAAAACGTGTTATCTACTCGAAATATTCAAATGAGAGAGCAAGGCAGTTTGCCATCCGTACGGATATCTGCAAGAATACAGATGGGGAAAAAAATGTAAAAAAATATGCACTTTATCCGGAGGGAAAAGAACATATCTGTCATATAGAAATGGCATACGAAAGGCTGACGTCATGCTATGAGGATGGCAGAGACAAAATTGCATTTTGCGCCTGTCATACAAAAAATGATGTATCTGTATCTGCTTTTGATTTGGGAACCACGTTACAGGATGTAATGGAGCGGGCGCTTGAAGCAAACCAGACAGAGCTGGTGAAGAATATTCTTGATGATTATGCAAAGCGTATTATGGAATACGGTGGAAAAAAGAGGTTTTTACTGACCGAAGATTTCAAAAAGGTATTTGGTGAGATAGATTTTACAGAAGAACCAGAAGCGGTGGATACATGCGATATTGATATGATATTTGCCAATATTTTAATACCGAAGGGCAGCGAAAATAAAATCGGGCAGGCTAAGTGGACAGTCATTGATTATGAATGGACTTTTTTCTTCCCGGTACCAAAGTTATTTGTTTTATACCGTGCTCTTTATTTTGCATACTACCAGATAATGGGGGGCAGGGGAATATCCCTTGATGAACTGTTAGCGTCTTATGGGATTGATCAGACATTAAAAGAGCAGTTTGGCAGGATGGAAGAAAATTTCCAGGCATATCTGGGAAAGGGAAATGTTCCGGTGCGTAATATGCAGCGTGTAATGGGAACGAAGATCATTCCGTTCGAACAACTGACTGACCAGGATACAAAGTGCGCAAAGACAGAAGAAAAAATACAGAATGAGCCTGCCGGGGTAAGAAAAATCTTATACCATATTGACAGACAGGAGTATCAGGACGGCAGTGTGGTCTGTAGTGGATGGGCACTTGCAAAGACATGGAGCGGAAAAATACTTCCGGTTGATATAAAAGCCGTGATGCAGGATGGCACTGCGGTTACAGTGGAACTGGCCAGATATGCGAGAACAGACGTTGCCGATGCGTTAAAACTGCGCAGGGCATGTGATGTTAACTGGGGATTTGACTGTGTGTTTGTTGCTCCACGCGAAGAAAGATGGAAACTGGTCTTTTCGTTGGGAAAGCGAAGTGCAGAATACTGTTACCGGAACGAATGACAGTGGGCAGCCGTGCCATCTGACTGTGAAACCGGGGGAAAGGAAAGGACTTGACATGTACCAGACAAGAGAAAAAATTCAGAGTATCATTTTACTGCTGGCAGATTTGGTATGCTTTGCCGTGAGTTATTTCGGGGGCGGGTACCTGTGGCTGGTAGGCTATCGAAATGTTTCCATTGCGAACATGAAAATAGAGCTGATGGAGAGCTTTGGCATTGTAATGGTTATTTACATGCTGGTAATGCTTTTTTCGGATATTGAAAATCGCTTCATTGACCGCAGTGTATTTCAGGAATTGTGGGCAGCAATCAAAGCCAGTGTTGTACTGATCTTTGTGACAGCACTGACCATCTTTTTGCAGCATAATAATGCGGAGGCGTCACGAGGCGTATATTTTTGTATTGCACTGGTAAATATGTGCCTGTATTTTGGCGTGCATATTGTAATTAAATATTATCTGCTGCGTGTTTACCGGAATAAAAAAGCAAATAATCAGGTCTTTTTGGTCACAACGGCAGACCGCGTGGAAAAGGTCATCGCGGATGCTGACCATTCCGGTGACTGGATACATCGTCTTGCAAGTATTGCGATCATTGATGACAACCAGATCGGAAAATGGTATCACGGTGTTCAGGTCGTTGCGAATTATGATAACATGTTCCAGTATGTAAAAGAACAGATTGTTGATGAGGTTTTCATCAGTGTGCCTTATGAGTCTGGAGATTCTCTCGCGGAAGTTGTTAACCGTTTTGAAGATATGGGGGCAATGGTACATGTGACCATTGAGATCTTAAACAAGTTCGACGATTATCATAAGAGTTTTAATATGATGGGAAATATTCCGGTTGTTACATTTTCCAACCAGTCCTATGACTGGAAAATGCTTTTTATCAAGCGTGTGATGGATATCATAGGTTCGATCATTGGACTTGCGATCACTGCGGTTGTGACAGTATTTTTAGCACCGCCGCTTCTGATCGAGTCTCCGGGACCACTGTTTTTTGCGCAGAAACGTGTCGGTAAGAACGGCAGGTTTTTTAAGATCTATAAATTCCGCTCGATGTATAAGGACGCGGAGGAGCGGAAAAAGGAACTGGAAAGCCAGAATGAGATGAATGGTCTGATGTTTAAAATGAAAGATGATCCGCGTATCACGAAAGTCGGAAAATTCATCCGCAAGACCAGTATTGATGAACTTCCACAGTTCTTCAACGTTTTAAAAGGCGATATGAGTTTAGTCGGAACAAGACCACCGACGGTAGATGAGTTCAAACAGTATGAATCTCATCAGAAACGCCGTTTAAGTGCTAAACCGGGTATTACCGGGTTGTGGCAGGTCAGTGGACGAAATGAGATCAGTGATTTTGAGGAAGTTGTGAAACTGGATGTGCAGTATATAGATAACTGGAGTATTGGTCTGGATATCAAGATTATCTTAAAGACAATAAAAGTGGTATTTGAAAAAGGCGGAGAATAGAAAGGAGACCTGATATGAGTCAGAGATATGAGAGCAGAAAAGAATACAGTTTGATGGATGTTCTGAAGTATAACTTAAGAAAATGGTGGCTTGCAGCTATTATGGCAGTTATTTTTGCAGTTATTGTAGGGGGATATAAGGCGAAAACCCTGATGCCTTATATTGAGGCGGAAACTTATGATGAAAAAATGCAGGTGGAAGCATCGGTGCTTTTAACAGAATATAATTCTGAAGGTCTGGTGGAACGTGGCACTAATATTATGAAGATCGCAAAGAGCAGAAGTGTATATCAGGAATTCTGCAAACTGACAGGAATCGAGCTGACACAACAGGCGTTTACAGATATGTTTGACGGTGAGCAGACAGAGGCATCGGACGTTGTTACTTTTTTTGTTGTATATCCAAGAACGAGCTGGGATTATGCTGTAGATGATGAGGAACAGGCAATTACATTTATGAACGGACTGATCCAGGCATTGGATACTGTGACACAAAAGGGATATGGAACAAAGTGTTTTTCGGTACTTGATGAGCCGGCATCCGTGCGCAGGGTAGAAAAAGTTGCTTCTTATACTATTTCAAATTCAGAGTTCCGGCAGGCAGTGTTAAAGGCGGTCACGGCAGGAATCCTGCTTGGAATTTTACTGGAAGTTGTATGTTACACACTCTGGATCATGATTTATAAGAAACCAAAGGATGCACAGGAAATACAGGAATGTCTGGAAACCCAGATCGTTGATGTGATCACGAAAAAGAAAGAAGAAGAGGAAACCTACAAAAAAGCAGCATTGTTTTTAAGCAATTCGAAAGGGCAGGGATGTCAGAAAATTAATTGTCTGACTGTCGGAAGATTTGCCGATACGACTGCGTCATGTCTTGCAATGTGTTATGCAAATGAAAAGAAAAAAACACTGCTGATCGATCTGAATGCAGCCGAAAGCGAAGAAGCATCTTTAAGTGCCTATATTATGGGAGATACAACGGAATTAAAACTGCAGCAGATGAATGAATATCTGGATACGGTAAAACGAAATATCAAGCAGGAAAAGGGATTTGATCTTGTAGGTAATGAAAAATTCAAAGAGCTGTTAGAACGTTTTTCAAAACAGTATGAGTATATTATCATTAATGGAAGAGATGCAGAAAAAGTGTCAGAAGGATATAAGGCAGCAGCACTCTGTGACAAAAATCTTGTGGTTTGCGGCCGCAGAAATACAAGAATGGAAACTCTTTACATGATAAAAAATACAACCGAAATTAATCATATCCATCTGGATGGAGTGTTAGTGTATGATTTATAAAGATTTTATTTATATGCTTGTATTATTTGTACTGCTTCCTGTGTGGTTTGGATTGTTGTGGGTTGTGTATCTGGATATAAAAGGAGCCTGTATACGTTTTTGCAGTGCATGGGTACTTGGATTGGTCAGCATGTTTGCATTGGGACAGATATTACTTGTACCAATGATACTGACTGGGAAAACACTGACACAGGCAATAAATCTGTGGAAAATACTTCTCGCAATACTTTCTGTTGTTGAGTTTATCCTGTTGTTAAAAAGACAGGGAAATCTGGCAGCGGAGAAAGACAGGGAAAAAATTAAAAAGAAAATAGACGGACAGACAGTCATATTTGCAGTACTTGCAGCCGTTCTGATCTTTACGCAGGCATGGATATCGTATCATTACCAGCATATTGATGATGATGATGCAAGATTTGTTTCCGAAGAAGTCTCTGCGGTAGTACATGATACGATGCTTGTGGATGATCCGATCACGGATGAATATATGTACTGGGATGTAGGGGAAGTAAGGAAAGATGTAACTTCTCCGTGGACAATGTATGTGTCTATGTACTGCAGGATATCAGGAATTGCCCCTGCAATATTTTCACATACATATTTCCCGTTTTTTATGATCATTATCTGTTATGTGCTGTATGGGATGATCGGAAATATTCTGTTTCGTGGCAATCCGGAGAAAACGGCATTGTTTCTGATTGTTTTATCCATATTTCATATTTGGGATTTTACATCAACACATACACTCTCAGCGATGTTTTTACTGCGTATCTGGCAGGGGAAAGCAATCGTGGCAGGATTTATTCTGCCGTTATTGATGTATTTGTTTTATTCGATCTTTCAGAGTGGAAAGCAGAGTATGAGATGGGTGGCACCATTGTATGTTGTGGGTTTTGCATCGTCCCTTTTATCAGGTATGGGAATTATTATGGCACCTGTCATGATGGGATTATATGGACTTTTAGATGGAATATATTACAGAAATTTTAAACGCGTGCTTTGTATATGGATAGCAGCACTGCCATGTGCTGTTTATATGATTTATTATACAGCGGGAATTTAAAAGGAAAGAAATATGGCAGCAGATTTTTATTCAATACTGGACAATTTTAAAAATTTTATTGGCGGATGTACCGGTCTTTTACACTGGGTACTGTTTTGTGCTGCGGTTGTGGCGATATTTTTCCTTGGAAAAAAGTACAAAGAGGAAAAACAGGCAGTGCGTTTTCTTGTGTGGCCGTCTGTTTTAGTACTGTTATTTATATTTAATCCATTGTTTTACCGTTACGTCGGCAGTCGTTTTTTTGCCGGTGTATACTGGAGATTATTCTGGATGCTTCCAATTTCATTTTCTGTAGCGTATGTGATAGTATGGCTGATCTGCAGATGGAAAAAACAGGCAGTGCGTGTGGCAGTCTTTGTGGCGGCACTTGTTACGATTATGGTCAGTGGACAAAGGATTTACAGCGAAACGACCTTTACAGAGGCAGAAAATGAATATAAACTTCCGCAGGCGGCGATAGATGTTGCTGATATTATAGGAAATTCAGGTTACAGCTGGAAAGTAAAAGCTGTTGTGCCAGATGAGTTATTCTGTTATATCAGACAGTATCGCTGTGATATCGGACTGTTTTATGGCAGAAATGTCGGTGGATTTATCTCCGGCATTGGCGAGGATGAGGATGCCATGCATCAGCAGATGTGCCAGGAAAAACCGGATATGGAAGTAGTGACGGAGATTGCAAAACGAAACGGGCTCGTATTTTTGTGCTTTAACCGCGAGGAGAAGGAACTGCCGGATGATATGACACCGTATGGGTATCACTATTATATGGAAACCGGAGATTATATCATTTATATACGTGGAGAAGAATAGATGGATCAGATCAGGAAATGGATACAGGAAAACGATTGGAAAAGTATAGGGATCATTGCGTATTATGGCTATTTTGCAATCAATGTGTTAGTAAAGGCATTTGGCTATGACAGCAGTGACCAGATCTATAAATTTTTCATGTTATCGGGAATTATCCTTCTTGGTATCAAATTTATTACGACAAGATATACTTTGAGAGAAGTTGTGATCATTGCACTTTTATTGGGTGCCGGAATGTTCATCTGGGTCATGACAAAAAAGGCAACACTATTGTTTTTGTTCCTGACCATCATAGGAATGAAAGATGTGCAATTTGGGAAATTGATTGGAATTTCGGTATGGATACGGTTATTCGTAGCGGCTGTTATGGTGATAGGATCGGTATACGGGGTTTACGATATTGGTTATAAGACAACCCCGAATGCACAATATGTCGAGGTGCCGGTATACAGCTTTGGATTTAATGAGCCGAATACCGCATACCTTACGATTTTCCTTCTGCTTATCCTGCTGGTTTATTCTTACTATGAAAAACTAAATGGATGGTGGTTTATTTGTACCTTTGCGGCGGCGTTTCTTTTTTATGAGCTGACATTCTGCCGTACCGGTATTCTTGTTTTCATATTTGCATGGGTCCTGATTGCATATGATAAACTGATAAAAAATAAATATGCAAAATTTATTTTTGTGCTGTCAGTTCCAGTTGGAGCATTGTTTAGTTTTGTTATGATGGTATTTTTTGACAATGAAAATTCCGTGATGAAGATGATTGACCGGTATGTATCAGGAAGGGTACATATCATGGGAGAATATTATCAGGATCAGGGACTTGCACTGCTTCCAAGGAATCAGGAACTTTTTTATGCAAGCTATCATGGATTGATCGATAACTCTTACATGCATATTTTACTGTATTGTGGATGGATCTTTGCACTGGTGTTTTTTGCGGTGATCGTTCTGGCAATGGTAAAACTTTATCAGGCAGGCTGTTATAAAGAACTTGTCATGCTTTCTGTATTTTCATTGTATGCGATCATGGAGCAGTTTGTACTGAATGGATTTATGAATCCGTTTATCTTATTGGTGGGGATTCTTTTATATCCGAATCTGTTAAATCAGATCAAAGAAGGTAAAAAAGAGGAAAAACATGGAAAAATATCGTATTCTTCAAATTCATAATTTTTATCAGATCCCGGGTGGGGAAGATGTTGTGGTACGCAATGAAAAGAAACTTTTAGAAGATCACGGGCATGAGGTTTTTACTTATTACCGCAGCAACAAAGAGCTGAATGAAGGAGGAAAGTTAAAAAAACTTCTGATTCCATTTACTGCGATTTATTCATTTAAGACCTGCCGGGAAGTAAAAAAGATTATTCGCGAAAATAAAATTGATATCGTGCATGTACACAATACGCTGATGATGGTAAGCCCATCTGTATTTTATGCAGCATTTGGGTGTAAGGTGCCGGTGGTACAGACGCTTCATAACTTCCGCATGCTCTGTCCGGCAGGATCTTTTTTCCGCAATGATGTGATCTGCGAGGAGTGTGTGGACGGTGGTTTAAAATGTGCGATCAGGCATAAATGCTACCGTGGAAGTAAGATACAGACAATGGTAAGCTCAGCAATTCTTTGGATTCATCGTTTCCTTGGAACTTATTATCGTGTGAACTTTATCTGTCTGACCGAGTTTAATAAAAACAAACTGTTAAGTTCCCTGGATCCTGGGAAAAAAATTGTTGATCCGAAGCGTGTTTATATCAAACCAAACTTTACTTTTGCGGATGGACTCGTTCCGGTCAGAAAGCAGCCCAAAGAGGAATATTATCTTTTTGCAGGAAGAGTCGAAGCATTAAAGGGAATTGATGTTGCGGTAAAGGCATTTGAAAAACTGCCGGATAAAATGCTTTATGTTGCAGGAACAGGACCAATGATGGATGAGATGCAGTCATATGTCAGCACCCATAATATGAAAAATGTCCGGTTTTTAGGTTATCTGCAGAAAGAAGAAATGACTGAGAAATTTTATAATGCAAAGGCAGTCATCATGACCTCCCAGTGTTATGAGGCGTTTGCAATGACGATCGCGGAGGCATATTCCTTTGGTGTTCCGGTAATTGCAGGTCGTGTCGGAAATATGGACGGTATGGTGAATGAGGGTGTGACAGGCGTAAAATTTGAGTACAATTCCGTCGAGGATCTTGCAAAAAAAGTCTATGAATTTGAACAGATGGATCTGAATACCTTAAAGGAAAATGCGAGAGAGTTTTACCAGCACCGCTTAAGACCGGAGGATAACTATCAGAAACTTATCAGTATCTACCACAGCATTTCAGAGGAAAAAGAACAATGAAAAAAAAGGCAGTATTTATCACAAATATACCATCGCCATACCGGGTGGATTTCTTTTCTTATATGCAGAAAAACTTCCCGGAATATGAATTTCATATTATTTTTTCCGGCGCAGGCATGGAAAACCGGAAGTGGAATGTAGAGATGGAGGAGATCGAACATTATCATTTCTTAAAGTCAAAGACGATCATTATCAGAAAAAGATTTGATGACCGTTATGTGTTTATTCCGACAGGGGTGGAAAAAACTTTGAAAGAGATTGCGCCGGATGTGGTTTTTGCCATGGAGTACAACCCGACGATCCTTCGTGCAGTACATTGGTGCCGGAAGAAAAAGATACCGTTTATCAGCTGGACGGATGGTACCTTAAATTCCGAAAAAAATATCGGAAAAGTACAGCGGCTGTCGAGAAGCTATATCATAAAGAGGGCTGCAGCTTTTATCGCGAGCAGCACAGCATCGAAAAAAGCACAGATCGCTTACGGTGCCGATGAAAAGAAATGTTTTATTTCATATCTGACTGTGGATATTGATAAATATCTGTATAAAAGACCGGATACACCACAAAAAAGCGTGCCGGACAGAAGCACAGATGCTGCTTGTGCAGTACAGGATATGCAGGTTCAGCTTTTATATGTCGGAAGCCTGATCCAGCGTAAGGGACTTGACCTGTTACTGCCGGCAATCGCAAAAACACCGCAGAATGTGAGACTCTGGATCGTCGGAGAGGGACAGGAAAAAGATCTGCTGAAAAAGCAGTGCGCAGAACTTGGAATTTCCGACCGTGTGGAATTTTTGGGATATCAGGAGGGTGAACCGCTGCAGAAATTATACCGCACGGCGGATGCCTTTGTACTTCCGACAAGGGAAGATTGTTTTGGACTTGTACTTTTAGAGGCAATGTGTGCGTCACTTCCGATCATTTCATCGAAGTATGCAGATGGAGCTTTCGATCTTGTCGAAGATGGCAGAAACGGATATATCATTGATCCGGAAAATACGGATGAATTTGCGGAGACAATAAAAAAGGTTTCTGCAGGAGATACGGCATCTGCCATGGGAAAAAGGAGTTACGAAAAGGCGTATGAATTTTCTTTTGAACAGGTATCAAAGGGCTGTATCGAGGCACTTTCGTATGTGTTGATGCAGAAAAAATGAGCCGCTCAGAACTTAGGATTATCGTGTGAAAAATTATATTTTCCACACACAGGATTGGAGTTTCATAATGAAAAAAAAGATTTTATTTAACGGACTTGGAAACAGAGGATGGATCGGTGGACTTTATTATATTAAGAACATTATGTTCAGCTGCCTGCAGAATGAAAATATCATGGAGCGCTTTTCACTGGTGCTTTTGATCGATCCGGAACACGCAGATATCTTTGACTGCTTTAAAGGTAACTCAAATGTCGATGTCCGTATTTTTGATGGAAATAATAAAATAAAACTGGCACTCTATGAGATGCGTCTGATCTGGTTTGGCGGAGTGAAATACTGCTATGCTTTAGAGCTCAACAAGATCGGAAAACTCTTTAAAAAGAAAGGTATCTTCTGGATACCTGACTTTCAGCACAGAACCCTGCCGGAGTTTTTCGGTGCAGAGGAGTTAGCACACAAAGAAAAAAATGATCTTGCCATGACAGGAAGCGATAATCCGATGGTTTTAAGCAGTTTCGATGCTGCAAGGGATTTAGAGCGTTTCTATCCGGGACACCGATGCTCGGTTGAGGTGGTGCATTTTGTATCTTACATTGAACCGGAAGTGCGTGCCATTACACCGGAATTAGAGCAGAGTGTCCGTGAAAAGTTTGATCTGAAGCGAAAATATATTTATATTCCGAACCAGTTCTGGCAGCATAAAAATCATATTGTTATGGTAGAAGCAATCGAATGTCTGTTAAAAGAGGGCAGACTCTGTGATTATGATTTTGTATTTACCGGCAATCTGAAAGATTACCGTAACCCGGAATATATCGATAAATTGAGAAAGATCATGGAATCAGATGCAGTTTGTGCTAATATAAAATTGTTAGGATTTGTGGAGCGTACCGAGCAGCTTGCGATCATGAAGAATGCACAGTTTATCGTACAGCCATCACTCTGTGAGGGATGGGGGACAGTCTTAGAGGATGCAAAAGTACTTGATAAAGTTGTACTTTTGTCAAATATCCCGGTACATCAGGAACAGCAGAACAAAAAATGTGTTCTTTTTGATCCACATGATCCGAAACAGCTTGCCGAAACGATCGCGCGCACTGCAGCGCGCGCATCCCTGCCGGAGCATGAAGCCGAATATGCCGGCGACATGGAACAGGGAATCGCAAATATGTACCACGAGGCGAGAGAGTATTCGAGGGCACTTGAGAGAGTGTTTTTATAGGAGGTTTGTCCATGAAAAAAATGATCATCACCGGCGTAAATGGTTTTATCGGAAGATGCGCCATGGAATATTTCAGCAAAGATTACGAGATCACCGGCATTGATCTAGCCGACCGTTACTGCGAGGATAGAGCAGAGATCCACTACTATCAGTGTAATATGTCAAAGGACTCGCAGGAACTCGCCAATATATTTACCGGAGTACAGCCGGATGTGATCTTACACTGTGCCGGCAGTGCAAATGTCGGAGCATCGATTGTAAATCCGATGGCGGACTTAGACGGAAATCTGCACAGTTTATATCAGCTGCTTTTAGCATTGCAGTCATTTGAAAAAAGACCGAAGATCATCTTTTTTTCGAGTGCAGGTGTCTACGGCAATCCGAAGCAGCTTCCAATTACGGAAAAGGATGCACTTTCACCGATCTCCCCATATGGTCTTCATAAACAGATGGGCGAGGAACTGTGCAGTTATTATAACAGGGTGCATGGATATCACATCCGCTGTGTGCGCATTTTTTCTGCATATGGAAGCGGTCTGCGCAAACAGCTTTTATGGGACATCTATCAGAAATATTTAAATACCGGACGGATCGATCTGTTCGGAACCGGAAATGAGACACGTGATTTTATCCATATTTCAGATATTTTGCGTGCCTTAGAGCTGATCTTAGGATATCAGGGGTCGGAGGAGATCTTTAACGTTGCAAACGGTGAGGAAGTGTCTATCCGGGAACTGGCTGAGATTTATGCCGCACAGCTTGGAGAAAAAACGGATATCGTGCGGTTCAACGGTGAGACGAAGGTCGGTGATCCGCAGAACTGGCGTGCAGATATCTCTCTTTTGAAAAAGATCGGATATGAGAAAAAAATGGATCTTACCGAAGGAATCCGTGATTATGTAAGCTGGGTAAAACAGCAGGCATAGAAAGGAAAATAGAATGGAAGAAACAAGATGTTTAGCACCGGTCATATTATTTACCTACAACCGGCCGGAGCATACAAAGCGTACCATTCAGGCACTTGCAGCGAATGAACTGGCAGAAGAAACCGATCTGTACGTATTTTCTGATGCCGCAAAAAAAGATGCAGATAAAGGAAAAGTGCAGGAAATCCGTGATTATGTAAAGACTGTGCAGGGATTCCGTCACGTGGAACTGACTGCAAGGGAGCAGAACTATGGGCTTGCAAAAAACGTAATCGAAGGTGTGACTGCAATCGTAAATAAATATGGAAAAGTAATCGTGTTAGAGGATGATCTTGTCACAAACCGCTATTTCCTTTTGTTTATGAACGATGGATTAGACCGTTATGAACAGGAAAAGAAAGTGACAGGAATTACCGGATTTTCCCATTTCGGAGATACATTCTCCTATCCGTGTGAATCCTATTTTAATACATTATCAGGTACAAGCTGGTCATGGGCAACCTGGAGTGACCGCTGGAAATATTTTGATGCAGACTGTGATGACTGGACGGATATGGTTTCCGATAAAAAACTGCGGAAAGCATTTAATTATGACAACACCTATGATTTTTACAAGATCATGAAAATGCAGAAAACTGATACAAAAACCAATTCCTGGGCGATCCGCTGGTACTGGACGAATTTCAGAAAGCAGGGACTGATCTTATCCCCGACAAAGTCATTAGTCAGCAACGAGGGCTGGGATGGAACAGGAATCCACTGCGGCAATGAAAAAGGACCGGTATTCGACCACAGACTGACCACGGATCACAGAATTGTGGAATTTCCACAGGAGATCTGTGAAAAGCCAGAAATTCATAAGGCAATGAAAAAAGCACTGATCCATGAGTCACAGCCGAATCTGTTCAAACGGATCTACCACATAGTATTCCGGAAAAATTATATCGGACAGGCATAAAATAAATGTGAAATCGGGCAGGAAGGATGAATATGAAGATACTTGCAATTTTTACCTGTTTTAACAGGAGAGAACTGACAGAACGGGGGATGGCAACTCTTTCTGAAAATAAAAATGTTACCTTTGATTATGTGATCTTAGATGACAATAGTTCTGATGGAACACGTGAGATGTTAAAGAAGATGCGTGATGATGGAACATATCAGATCGATCTGATCGAGGGAGACGGAAACAATTTCTGGAATGGCGGCATGCATAAGGCAATCGAGCATATCAAAAAAACACATATGGATTACGATTACTATATGCTGATGAATGATGACACGAAGTTTTTTCCGGGCATTTTTGACGAGATGGCACCGCATCTGAAAAAAGATGAGGTCACTGTCGGAGCCATCTGTGGAGAAAACGGCGGCTTAAGTTATGGTGGCATCAAATATACCAAAGGGATCAAGTATAAAAAATTAGGACCGGATGCACCGGATGTGAACTGTGACACGTTTAATGCAAACTGTGCGGTCATTCCGAGGGAGATTTTTGAAAAAGTCGGTATCGATCCGTTTTATCAGCACAGCATCGGCGATTTTGATTATGGTTTACAGATCAGCAGACTTGGATATAAGATCCATATTTATCCAAAGTTTGTGGGTGAGTGCAATGATAATACGCTGCAGAAAACCTGGCAGGACGAGACACTGCCGCGCATGGAGCGTATCCGCTTAAAGGAAAGCCGTAAGGGATTGCCGTTCCGTGACTGGTTCCACTTCCTGCATAAAAACTTCGGACTGGGAACGGCAATTGTACGTTCCATCACACCGTATGTCCGTATCATACTTGGAACAAAGACGAGATATTCCGGCGCATAGAATGCCGGTATGACAATGGCATTATTTGAATGAGGATTTATATGGGAACAATCTGTTTTGTGATTTTAAATTATAAAACCTGGCGAGAGGCTGCCGCATGTGCGGAGTCAGTTCTCTCTACACAGCAGGGACAGGATATCCGCATTGTTCTGGTGGATAACGGTTCCGGCAATGGCAGTGAGGAGTCACTTCGGGAAGAATTTGCCGGGGAAAAAAGAGTGCACGTGATCGCAAGTGAAAAAAATCTTGGGTTTGCGCGTGGCAATAATCTGGGCATCCAGTACGCAAAATCTCATTTTGAGCCGGATTTTATTGTGGCAGCAAACAGTGATATCATCTTTGAGCAGAAAGATTATTGTGAGAAATTACGTGAGATTTATGCGGAAGAACGTTTTGACATTTTAGGCGGTGATATCGTGGATGTAAGCCGCAGCAGACATTTTAATCCGGTGGCGAAAAACAGGCAGTATACATTAAACTATATGCGAAAGCAGATTGCGGTTTCCTGGGCAAAATGTAAAATGTTTCAGATGATCAAATTATTGCATTTAAAGAAAGCCATTGCTGGTCATTATGGAGTTGTTTCCGATGAAGAGGGACGTGATGTCAAAGATGGAAGTAAGAATCTTACCACACGCGAGGAGGATGGAAAATCCGTATCCGCGGACAGCCGTGTGAATGAACGGATGAGAGATGTCCTTCTGCATGGCTGCTGTCTGGTATTTTCAAAAGATTTTTTTGAGCAGATGGATGGATTTTACGAAGGGACGTTTCTCTATGCAGAGGAGGAGATCCTCTATTATCTTGCAAAGAAAAAAGGCATGACGCTATTGTATGCACCAGAGGTCGGCTGCATGCACAAGGAGGCAGTGTCCACTAATTTTGTGATGCAGGATTTCTGTGATGCGAAGATTTTTTATTTCGGGAATATCACGAAATCATATCGGGCATTTTTAAAGTTGATGAAAGAGTGACAGGGAATATGGACAGAGCAGATGTGACGGTGGTATGCTGTTATAATGATCCAAAACAGTACAGAAAGCTGACGGAGGATCTGGCAAGACAGCATTACAACTATACGCTGATAGGAATCGATAACTGCGGGAAGCAGTACAGCTCCTGTGCAAAAGCATTGAATGCGGCAACCGCACAGGTGAAAACAGAATATGTGATATATTCTCATCAGGATATAGAACTGCCGGATGCAGATATGCTGGAGAAGTTTGTAAATTATCTTTTGATGACGCAGAAGGAAGATATTCTTGGAGTGGCAGGTGCTGTGGAGGATAATGACAGACAGGCAAGAGAACATACCTGTGTGTTATCAAAAGTCCGTCATGGCAGGGAACAGGTAGTGGCAGGAGAAAGGGAGTACAGCGGCATGACTGGCTGTGAGACAGTGGATGAGTGTTTTTTTGGCGGTCATACGGAGTTCTTTTTGCAGCATCCGTTTGATGAGATAATTTGTGATAACTGGCATTTATATGGCGTGGAGCGCTGTATGTATACCCGTGCAAAGGGAAATAAAGTCTATGTATGTGATATCCCATTGATCCACACATCTACAGGAACGATTGGCAGGGAATATAATAAGGGATTTTACCGGGTGGCAAAGTGTTATGCCAAAGCTGATAAAAAAGAGGGAACAATGTCTTTGAAATGGCTTCGCACTGTGTGTGGAAGCAGCCGGACTGACCTTATGCACAGGTTATTGTTTTACTGGAAACGTGAGATATTGATACGATTGAACAGGTACTGAAAATGGGAAAAAAATCTCTTGCAAAAAATTCAATATTCAACATGGCATATAAGGGCTTTACGGCCCTTTTTCCACTGATAACGACTTCGTATGTATCGCATGTTCTGCTGCCGGCAGGCGTGGGACGTGTATCGTATGCAAATACGATCGCGGCATATTTTGTGTTGATCGCTTCTTTAGGCCTGCCAAGTTATGGTGTCAAGGCGATTGCGCAGAGCAATGTCGACAAGGAGCAGAGGAGCAGGACTTTTTTGGAATTGTTTCTTATCAATTTTGCTGCAACTGTTCTTTGCACGATCGCATATTATTTATTTGTCAATTATTTTCCGCATTTTGCTGACCGCAAGCCGTTATTCAATGTTATGGGACTGATGCTTATCCTCAATATTTTTAACATTGACTGGTTTTATCAGGGAATGGAAGAATATGTCTATATTTCCGTGCGCAGTTTTATTGTAAAGATTGCATCGTTTGGACTGATGCTTCTTTTTGTAAAGGACGAGAGCGATTATCTGATCTATGCGCTGATCTTATGTATTGCAACGGCTGGAAATAACCTCTGGAATGCATGGAATTTAAGAAAATATATTTCTCTGGAGGGAATCTGCCACAGCAGACAGGGAAAAGTGGCAGATACAGGACTACATATAGGAAAACATATGCGTCCGGTCATGATACTTCTTGCATCATCGATTGCAACTGATATCTATACAATGCTTGATTCGGTGATGCTGGAATACTATTATGGGGAAACAAATGTAGGATATTATTCGAATGCTGTAAAGATTGTCAGAATGACGTATACGGTAGTGATTGCACTTGTAGCAGTTTTTTATCCAAGGATCAGCATGTGTTATAAACAGAAAGATTATAAGACGGGGAATGCGCTGATCAACAGAGGAACACAGATTTTGCTGCTTTTAGCACTGCCCTGTGCAGCAGGACTTTTAGCTACGGCTGAATATGTAGTGCCTCTTTTATTTGGCAGGGCATTTGATCCTGCAATCCCAACACTGAGAATTTTGAGTGTTCTGATATTGATTTTTTCAATCGCATATTTTCTGGGACATATCATCTTAACTGCGACTGGAATGGAAAAAATGATCCTGCGTGCTACGGTTACAGGGGCTGTGGTAAATGTATGTGCGAATTTTGCATTGATCCCCGTATTAAAACAGGATGGGGCGGCTATTGCATCTGTGTTATCGGAAGCAGTCGTTACGGTAATTTTGCTGGTGCATGCGAAAAAGTATTATATATTAAAATTCAGCAGACATTATATACTTACACTGACAATCGCACTTTTAGCAATGTTAGCAGTGACTTTCGGATTGGAACAGTTGATTACGAACCGTGTATGGATGATTCTTTTTGTCATTGCAGTTGCAGGAGTGGTATACTTTGCAGTGTTGATCATATTACGCAATGAAATCGTGGAAGAACTTTGGAAAAAGGTGCGTGTTTATGCAAAACGTAGACAGGGGTGAGTCTTGTTTGTGACAGAATGGCATGATATACTTATAGCTAGAGTAATGGAGAGGTGCAGATATGAATTCAATTACAGGCATTATAATTGCTTTATTTGTGCTTAGTGCTGTGTTTTTTATATTGGGCAGCAGTTTTTGCTGTATATTTGGAACGGAAGAAACGACAGCGTTTGAATATCTGTCCGGATTTGTAATATTTCTTACGGTTTTTGCATTAATAGAGATTCCAATTGAGCTATCGGGTATGGCATTTCATGTACTGGTATATGCAGAAACGGCAGTTTTTGTCATAATACTGACAGGATGTATTACATACCTTTTGAGGCAGAACAGAAAAAATAAAAAAATAATTTTTAAGAAACCGGATCAGGTGACGATAATCCTGTTTGTACTGATTTTGCTGCAGATCTTTTATGGAATGAACAATGGAAGCCGGATCAATGGTTATGATACATCTTATTATAACGGACATGCAGCAAATGCTTTGTATACAGATACTATTTACCAGTATGATGCAAGAACAGGTGAATATATCGGGCAGGAAAACTATGTGCATGATTGTTATCCGATGCTGATCGCATTTTTAGCAAGGATATTTGGAATGCATCCGCTTGTGGCGAGCAGCCGGGTACTGGCATGTGTAGAGATTCTGACCGCCAGTCTGATCGTGTATGAAATCGCAAGACGTCTTTCTGACGGCAGAAGAGACATTGCAGACTGGACAGTTGGAATTTATGGATTTATGAGTATTTTATGCTATGAGTTTGAGGAAACATCAGCATTTTATCTGTGGCAGAGAACGGCAGAATCAAAGTCAATGCTGGCTAATCTGTATCTTCCGATGGTACTTTTGGCGATGGTACTTTTAGCAAAAAATATAGAAAGCAAAAGAGACTGGCTGATACTCTGTCTGATCGCATTTGCAGGTGTATCAATGTCTATCAGCGGTATTTTTATTATCACGGTAATGGTAGGAGCGGGATTACTGTCCATCATATTTGTACAGAAAAAATGGCGGTATCTGTTCCGGGCATTTGTGTGCATGATACCGGGGATAGTAATGGCAATGATTCGGATTTTGTAATGAAAGAGGGATGAAATGCTCGAAGAATGGTTTAATCTAAGTTATTTTCATACAACTTTTCTGGGGTTCTGGTGGAATGTTCTCTATATTGTGCCATATCTGGGATGTTTATTTTATATTATCCAAAAAAAGGACGAGGTATTAAAACAGATATTTGTATGGCCGTTTTTTATTTCACTGGTTACCATTTTTAATCCGTTTATTATGGAATGGGTGTTGAAAAAACTGGGATGGAGAGACCGCTACAGCAGATTTTACTGGATTCTTCCGGTAATGTTTCTGTGTGCATTTATGGGAGCAAAGCTGATCGTAAGGCAGAAGAAAGGTGCTGAGAGAAATATTCTGGTTCTGTTTCTGCTGTGCTTTTTATATCTGTGCAGCGGCAGGGCAACGGCAATCGAACTTGATGATAATATTTATAAGATAGATCAGTCAGTCATTGAGGTGTCAGACATGATCGGGAGAAATAAAGATACCAAAAATCCGGTTGTGCTTTGTGATGCGGATCTGTATTACTGGCTGCGTCAGTATGATCCGTCAGTTGTGCTTGCAGTGTCAAATAAAGTAATGGATCTGTACCGGTTTCAGTCAGCTTCCGGCATAGATCCGGAAGAACAGTATAAAAACAATAAAAGGGCATTATCCATGTTTACCAGAGGAGTGGAAATCGATCCTGAGACAGCAAATAAGCTGTTAAAAAAGAATAAAGTACAATATTTTGTCCGGAATACAGAGTATTATTCGGATTATTATATGGATCTGCTTGATCTGGTCTATGTTGATAAGGTAGACGGGTACGAATTATATCGCTGTAATAACGATTAGGAGGCTCAGAAAATTGCTTATTGTTTTTAAATTGCTTGTACTTACAGGCATCTGGTATATTTTCCCCACAGCGGTGGGATTTGTGGTGGAAAAACAAAGTGGTGCCCAAAATATAGATTTTCTGCAGTGTTATCTGAAGGGAATCATAATATTATTTGGACTGTTTTATCTGATCGCACGGATTGTGATTATGCAAAAGTTATCTTTGTCCGTGCTGACAGAAATATGGTGCAAAGTTATGATACTTGTGATCATTTTGGCGCTGGCATTTATTTTTTGGAAAAGAAAAGAAATACGCTTGTCAGATATCATCAGGGAAGGGAAAAAACTGATACCAGGTATACTGGTTGTGATCATACTTACTGTATTTAGTGTGGGAGCAGTGACGGTCAGCCAGAAAGATAATACGGTAGAATCCGTGCTGACTATGTATACTTTTGATACGCTGTATCAGATCAATCCGATGACAGGAAAAGCACCGATGCTGCCGGTAGAAAAAGAATTGTTAGCACAGATGGCAGGATCTCCGTTAGATGCATATTATGTAGTCTGTTTGAAAATATGTAACCTGAATCCGGCTAAATTCATCCGGATGATCCTACCGTTTTTTATGTTTCCGATATATTATGCTGTCTATGTTCTCTGGGCAAGATTTTTATTCCCTGGGGAAAAAGCGGGGAAAAGATATATGTTTCTTGCGATGATATGGGTATTGTATGCAATTCCGCTGGCAGCAGACAAGGCATTTTATTTCAGTGTTTTTCAAAATGAATGGAATGGAGAACCGTTGTTTTTCCTGGCTCTGCTGCCGTGGTCGATATTACAGATTTTCGGAAAGGGAAAAGAGCTGCGCAGTCTGAAAAATTATGCATCTGTGCCGGTACTGATCTGTTATGTGGCATCGGCGCTGGCAGGACAACTGATGTATGAAAAAGGATTTTTTATGATAACATTTGCATGGGTGGCAGTTATAGTTATGACAGGTATTATGAGGTGGAAAAATGGAAGCAGCATTTGAAGCACTCAGAGAGCAGTTTCGAAATTTTGGTACAGATGGAATAAGTCTGGCACTGACAGGTTTTGCAGTTCTTTTTCTTGTAGCAGAGAAAGAACGACTTGACTGGCGTATCGGACGGCTGGTAAAATATGAAATTTTGTTTTTTCTGCTTCTTGGAAATCCGTTTGGTTACAATAATATAAGCAGTTTCTGGATGCAGGAAGATTATGCGAAAATATTTATGCTGCTCATGCCGGCTGTTGTAATAGCAGTTCTCGTAACAGAGCTGATTTCAGCAGTTAAAAACTTTTTCACAAAGGTATTATGTATAGCTGGGTGTGTGTGCCTTATAGTTGTCAGCATGTATTTTCGTTTTGGCGAGGTAAAAATACAACTGTTACAGAATACATATAAGGTTTCAGAAGATATTGTGGAACTTGATACCCTGCTGCGTAGTGAAAATCCTGCAATTACGAATATGATTGCGCCAAGGGAAGTATGTGCACAGATCCGTGAATTAAATGAGTCGGTGCAGCTTTTGTATGGGGAAGATCTGATCAGACAGATGATAGATGGAAAAGATGTCTCTGAAGACGAAGAAGAAAAAGAATTTTATGAGGCCTGTGCAACCATTGTGGCGGTTCCACGGGCGGTAGATCATCAGATTGATGTTGCTGAGCGCTATGGCAGCAACTGTATTGTACTACGGATTTCAGATGATGATAAACCTAAAATGGAGGAAGCAGGGTATACATGTTTTGGAAAGACAGACAGTTATGTCGTGTATTTGAAAGATTAAAAATGCGACTGGTATAACCAATATAGAAGAAAACATGTCACAACCCTTGTATATTCAGAGAAAAATGTGCTAAAATAGGCACAAAACTGGCAGTACCAGATGAAAGAATGAGAAGAAATAAACTTGATTTGCGCAAAAGGCAGCGCAGGAATGGAGAATAATATGAAAAAAAGACATCAGGCAGGAAAAAGGATCGCTGCTTGGCTTATGGTATTGAGCCTTTGCGTGACAGCAGTTCCGGCAGAGCAGGTGGTATATGCAGCCGGTGAACAAAATGAAACAGAGATTACAGAACTAACACAGAATCCTGAGGTGACAGAGAGCACGGAGGCGATGGGAGACTCTGAAAACGCAGAGGGGAACGAAGCAGGAGATAGTGGCGAAGATCAGATTTCTGAGACAACGGAAAATACCGGAACAGAAGAAAATTCTGAGATGCCGGCGGATACGGAGAGTACAGAAATTCCTGAGACGACTGAAAATACAGAGAGTACGCAGGCAACAGAAGATTCAGAGATGACTGACGATACAGAAAGTACAGAGGCACTTATCGGGGATAACGAAGCGGCAGACACGGAGAAAGAAGAAAGTGAGGATATTCTAAAGAAAGATGGAAATGTGACTCCGGGAAGTACCTATGCGGCAGCAACATCGATTGGACTGAATACAACTTATAATGCAACGACATCCAGAACATCTGTTACACATTGGTATAAATTTACGATGAGCAAAGCCGGTATGGTACAACTGAAATTTGCACATGCGAATTTATCGAGCGCAAGCAACAGTACGGCCTGGAGGATTGATTTTATTGCCGATCAGGTTGGTGGGTTAGTCACTGTAACAAGCGGAATGCAGGATACACAGAACCAGACGGCGAAAATAGGACTTGATGCCGGTACCTATTATGTACAGATTACTGGAACCGGAGTACTTACAGTCGGGTCTGCAGCTTACAGCTTCAGCGTACAGTATGAAGATACCTATTGTGAGACAGAACAAAATAATACGATTGCCACAGCAGATAATTATGACAGATTAGGTCAGACGATTACAGGAAGCATTTCCTCTGCATCGGATACCGATTATTATAAGATCATATCCACCACAAAAGGATATCTTTCATTTCAGTTACAGCACGATAAAGTGAGCGGCAGGCTTTCAACAGATATTTACAGTGTAGCAGTCTGCGATGCTGCTGGGAATACGTTGTATACAATGACAAGTAAGAAAGATGAGGAGAAATCCGAGTCGGTTAATTTTGGACTTGACGCCGGAACCTATTATCTGAAAGTATCAGGAATCCAATATATGGATGCGTCAGGTTCACTGACAGTTCAGGGAGCAAATGGAGAGACGTACAAGCTGAAGGTATCCTGGACGAATGCAGACAACTGGGAGAGCGAGAGCAATGATGATATAAATACAGCAGACACAATGACATCAGGCAAGGCAGTTTACGGAAGTTTGTATGGTGTCAGTGATTCTGATTATTATGGTTTTCAGACAACAAAAGACGGATATATCGTGATCAATCTGCAGCATTCGAAAGTTACAGGATGGCAGAATAAGGCTATTTATGCAGTTACAGTCTGTGATACTTCCGGCAATTCGATCTACGAAATGACCAGTAAAGCGGAAGATGAATCCACGGATTCCATCAAACTGGGACTGTCAGCAGGTAAATATTATATTAAGGTGGCAGGTCAGAATGCATATTACGGCGGAAACTATGTGATCAAAACTACCTTTAAGGCGTGCAGTACCTGGGAGCACGAGAGCAATGATACTTACGATACAGCAAATACGGCTGTTTCCGGCACGACATACAGCGGAGATATCCGTACTTACAGCGATGTGGATTATTTTAAAACATCACTTTCTGCAAATGGTTATATCAATGTGAAACTGACGCATCCGGTTGTGAGCGGACAGGAAACAACAAACATGTTTGTGCTCAGCGTGATCCGCAAAGTGGATAAAGACCAGTATACAGAAGTCTACACTACGAAGATCCGTGGCGGGGACACAAGCATTTCCACGCCGAACCTTGGACTGCCGAAAGGTGAGTATTACATTAAGATCGCAGGAACCGGAAATACGACGGGAACATTATTGAGCGGAACGAGTTATCCTGTAAACTATGATGTATGTATCAAAGCAAAGACAGCAAGTGACCGGGAAGTGGAGTCGAATGATTCTGCTGCCACTGCAAATACCGTAAAGAACGGAAAAACCTATTACGGAAGCACAAGCAGTTCCTCGGACAAAGATTACTATAAGATCAAAATGTCAAAAGCAGGCTATCTGCAGATTAAGTTTGGACATAAAAACAGTCAGAGTACAGCAAGCTGTTATAATGTTGTTCTTTACAATAAGGATAACAGTGAAATTTATAAATTTACGAATACCGGGACAGAGACTTCTTATACATCCTGTAAATTAGGACTGGATGCGGGGGAATATTACGTATGCGTCAGTCAGGCTTCGACCCTTTATACCGGAGACTACACGATCTGCCTGACACAGAAAGCAGCTTCCGGCTGGGAGACAGAGAATAACGGTGACTGGGCATCTGCAGATAATATACAGGTAGGCAAAGCGGTAAAGGGTGTGATCACAGGCTATTCATCAGACGAAGACTATTATCGTTTTACACTTACAAAAGCACAGTATATCAATTTCAGTCTGGCACATGAAAAGATCAATGATGCGGGAAGAAGCTGGTATGTAACACTTTATAATGCAGATGCTAAGAGAGGTTATCAGGATTATGACCATATCTATTCTTATGCAGGAAGTACTTATACAGAATCATCTGCAGTCAAATTAAGCAGAGGAACCTATTATCTGAAAGTGCAGGCATTTGCAAAAAATGCTGTAGATAAAGAATATACCCTCTGTGTAAATAAGATTGGAAATAAAAAGACAAGCGTAACTTCCGTAAAATCGACAGCATACAATAAACTGAAAGTTTCATGGAAAGTTGTGCCGGCTGCAGCTTCCTATCAGGTTTACCGCAGCACGAAAAAGGATAGGGATTACCAGAATATAAAAACCATCGACAGTGTGGGAACCAGTTCATGGACGGATAGCAGTGTAAAAACCGGAAAAACATACTATTACAAGATCAAAGTAGTTGTTAAGACGCAGAATGGAAATCAGACTAGTGGATTTTCCAATGTAAAATCTGCAAAAGCTGTACCGGCAAAGACAACACTAAAAGCGAAAGCATCCAATGCAAAGAACGTAAAGCTGACCTGGTCAAAGGTAAAAGGCGCAAATGGCTATGAGATTTACCGCAGCAACAGAAAAGATGGAAAATACCAGAAAGTAAAAACTATATCCAAAGGCGGTACGACATCTTATAAAGATGGAAAACTGAAAAAATCAACGACTTACTATTATAAGATCCGTGCATATCGTAAAGTGGATAGAAAGAAAGTATATGGAAGTTATTCTTCCGTTGTTTCCGTAAAGACCAAAGCGAAATAAAAGTAAAAAGAGATACCCCGGTGGGATGATCATCATACATCCTGCCGGGGTATTTTTAAGATTTTATGAAAATTCTGGTAAGATATATTCAAAGGTTGGGTTTTATGATAGAATGAGCAGTGGATGTGAAATGCACAAATATCAGGAAATATACAAGAGGATAACAGGAAAATGAAAAAAAGGATTTTAGCAGTAATCATGGCAGTCTGCGTGAGTATGACAGCACTGCCTGCAGATGTACGTGCAGCAGAAGACAGTGCAGTTCAGACAGAAAGCACGCAGAAAACATCACCGGCAGAGAAATCAGCCCAGACAGAAAACGCTGGGAATGCAGCAGAAGAGCTGACCGGAACGGAGATGGCAGAGACAGAAGAAGCAGCTGAAACGGAAGAAACAGCAGAGACAGAAGAAACGACCGAGACAGAAGAGCCGGCAGAGACAGAAACTTCGGAAACAGAGAAACCGGCAGAGACAGAAACAATCGAAACAGAAACTACGGAAACAGAGAGCACCGAGACGGAAACAGCTGAAACGGAGACAGAGGAGTCAACCGAAACGGAAACAACTGAAACAGAGACAGAAGAGCCGACCGAAACGGAGACTGCGGAGACAGAGACTGTTCAGGCAGCAGAACTTAACTACATGATGGTAGAGTCACCGTACGTTGAGACACCGGGAACGCAGAATGTGGTCTTAAGTCTTGGAACAGGCTATGAGCAGCTTTCGGATATCGTCTTAAATTATAAGAATCTGACCACCGGAAAAGCATATCAGACAAAAACTGCAGGAATAGAAGAGGATATGATCCGGTTTACCATGGATTTTTCAGAAAATGGACAGGCAGGAGAGTATCAGATCACTTTCGTGCAGTTTACACAGGAGAAAACAAAACAGGAAATCCTGCTATCAGACCTTGGCATGGATGTAAGATTTGGTGTCAATGAACAGGCAGAGACGAACCCGGATCAGGTACTTTATGATGAAGATGCCTATGCGGATGTGGATGCTGATGTTGTTACTATGAGCGCAGATGGAGAAGTTATTTCCGAAAACACTGTGGAAAATGTGCTGGAGCAGGGAATCTCAGATGCTGTCGCCAGTGTTGCAGATAACTTAAAAGGTGCGAACAGTAATGTGAAAGTCGTACTCGATCCGGGACATGATGGCACCCATGCAGGAGCACCCGGTTTTGGAGTACAGGAAGCGGATCTGACACTTAAGATCGCCACATATTGTAAAGAAGAATTATCTACCTATAATGGTATTACTGTTTATATGACAAGAGAGAGTGCAAGCTGTCCGGCAGGCGGCGGAGATTATATTGCATGTCTGGATGCCCGTGCAAACCTTGCAAAGAATGTGGGAGCAAATGTGTTAGTAAGTTTCCATTTAAATACTGCAAACGGAACAGCGAGAGGTGTGGAAGTTTATTATCCGAACAGCAACTATAATGCGCAGGTGGGAAGCAACGGACAGGCACTTGCAAAGAAAATATGTGACAAATTGGCAGCACTTGGATTAAATTATCGTGGCACAAAGATTCGGAATGCTTCTTATGACAAATATCCGGATGGATCTGCGGCAGACTATTACGGACTGATCCGCCGTTGTAAAAATAATGGCATTCCTGGACTGATCATCGAGCATGCCTTTTTGGACAATGCAAATGATTATTATACATATTTAAGTTCAGATGAAAAATTAAAGGCACTCGGGGTTGCAGATGCTACTGCGATCGCAGAATATTTCGGTCTGACAAAAGGTGCTCAGACAGTTACCTGTACCTATACGCAGTCAAGAGCGGATGGTAGTCTGAAAATCAAATGGAGCGGACTTGATAATGTTGATTATTATGAGATCTGGCGTGATACTAAAGATGCCTATGATTATGAAAAGATTGATGAAGTATCTGATGCGACATCTTTTATCGATGATACCGTAGAATTGGGAACAAGATATTACTATTTGGTTCGTCCGGTATTTAATGACGGAACTACGGGAGAATACTCCAAATCCATCTCTGGTGTGGCATTAGCAAAGACAAACTTTACGAAAATCAAGGCAAAGAGTGGAAAGAAGGTCACTTTAACCTGGAAAAAAGTTTCGCAGGCAGAAGGATATCTCATTTATCGCAAAGACAGTGAGGATGGAAAGTATAATCAGATCGGTAAAGTGACTTCAGGAAAGACTCTGACATACACAGATACTGTGAAATCCAATAACAAAACATATACTTATAAAATACAGGCGTATAACACAAATAATGGCAAACAGGGTGTCGGTGCATATTCCTCCACAAAATCTGCAAAGACACTTGCAAAAGCAAAAATTACGGGAATCACATCCTCGAATGAGGAAGTATTAAAAATTTCCTGGAAAAAGGTAAGTGGGGCAAAGGGATATATCATTTCCCGCAGCACAAGTAAGAACAGCGGTTATAAAAAGATCGACACAGTAACAGGAAAAACTTCCTACTCAGATGATACGGTAAAAGCAGGAAAGACCTATTACTATAAGGTCGAAGCATATAATGTCAACAGCGGTACAAAAGGATACGGCGGTGCATCAGACGCGGTGGCAGGAAAAACTGCAAAACGTACAAAGATCACATCAATCGTTTCCACAAATGAAAAAACACTGACGATCAAGTGGAATAAGATCACAGGAGCTTATGGTTATCGTATCAAACGAAGTACCGATGAAGATGGTACTTACAAAGTTGTTAAGACGATTAAATCCGGAAACACGACCAGCTACAAAGACACCAGTGTAAAAGCAGGAAAGACCTATTATTACACGGTTGAGACTATGGTAAAGACAGGTGATAATATCTGCTACAGCGGTGACTCAGCATCCGTGGAAGGAAGAACAGCGAAAAAGGCGAAGATCAAGTATGCTGTTTCAAATGGAAGCAATCAGATTGAAGTAAACTGGGGAGCAGTGAGCGGTGCCTACGGCTACCGGATCAAACGCAGTACGTCAAAGAATGGTACTTATAAAGTGGTTGCCACTTTAAAAGGAAAAAATAATACGACCTATCAGGATAAAAAGTTAAAAACTGCAAAGACCTACTATTATAAGATAGAGACGATCAACAAGGTAAATGGCAAAAAAGGATACAGCGGTAATTCGGCAGCTGTGTCGGCAAAGACTTTGAAAACTACATCCATTACAGCAGTAAAGGCAACCGGAAGTACTTCCGTAAGACTGGAATGGAAAGCTGTGGATGGGGCATCCGGTTATCAGATTTACCGGAGTACGTCAAAAGACAGTGGTTATAAAAAGGTCGGACAGGTCAAAGGTAAAAATACGAAAAAATATGAGGATAAAACATTAGAAGCCGGAAAAACTTACTATTATCAGGTTCGTGCATATAAGAGCAACAGTGCTAAAAACGGTGTGGCATCTTTCTCAAAAGCACAGAAGGCATGGACGATCAAACAGGTGGTATTCTCCCAGATTACAAGTGACAGCAAAAATCAGGTCACACTTGGCTGGAAGAAAGTTTCAAAAGCACAGGGGTATGATATTTACCGGAGCGACGAGTCAAACAGTGGATTTGAAAAGATCGCTTCAATTTCATCCGGATCTACACTGACTTACACGGATAAGGGCGTAAAGAGCGGCAATACATATTACTATAAAATTGCAGCAACTTATAAGATCAAAGGCAGTGCAGGCAGAGGAAGTTATAGTAAGGTAACAGAGGTTGCAGTCTTAAAACAGGGAAGTATTTCTTCTATCACACTCGGAGATAATAATGTATTAAATATCTCATGGAACAGTGTTGCAAATGCAAGTGGCTATGAACTTGCCGGTGCGGTCAGCGAAAAAGGAACTTATACTACATTACAGACTTCTGGTGCAACATCCTTTACACACAGTAATCTGGTACAGGGAACGACATATTACTATAAAGTAAGAGCATACAAAGATTTAAGCAACGGAATCCGTATGTACGGACCATGGTCAGCGGTAAAAGCAAAAGCTGCAGCGCATGAGATCATGGGTACAAGCAGTGTGACAGTCGACCAGATGGTATCTTACTATAATAAACGTTATACCTTCCCGGCAGATACTTACCGTGATAAGGGAGCAGATTCTGCGGAGGCATTCTTTAAGATCTTAAAAGAAGAGGCAGAAGCCGAGGGTGTAAGAGCAGATGTATTATTTGCGCAGGTTATGTTAGAGACCGGAGGATTACAATTCGGCGGAGATGTGCAGCCGAGTCAGTGTAACTTTGGAGGACTCGGTGCAGTCGGTGGCGGTGCAGCAGGTGAGACTTTTGCAGATGTAAGAACCGGACTCCGTGCGCAGGTACAGCACTTAAAAGCATACGCAAGTACAGATGGATTAAACAATGCATGTGTGGATAAGCGTTTCCAGTATGTATCGCGTGGAACAGCCAGATACGTGGAGTGGCTTGCGATTCCGCAGAATCCATATGGAAAAGGCTGGGCAGCAGATGCGGATTATGGTACGAAGCTGCTTCGGATCATGGATAGTTTATAAACTGAATAAAGTGCAGTAAAAACATAAGAGGCTGTGAGAAATGGTACAAACATTTTTTGCAGCCTTTTGAGCTGTTACAGAATGCCCGTCATTGAATCAGTCATTCTATGGCGGGAAAACTTGCAAAGAACGGCTGATTTTGGTATAATACGCCGGTATATATATAACAGGTCTGATGCTTTAAAATCAGTTCTGCTGACGTAAACAAAGATTGAAAAGAGAAGCTATGAAAAAAAGAAAAGGCTATAAACATTTATTGAATTATTGCGCGAACTTAATCATGATTCTTTTTGAGATGATGTGTTTTTCATACGTCTGGTTCGTTTACTATAATCCATTGATGACCAATAAATTTGGAGAACGTGGTCACTGGGGAGTTATCGGACTGTATGTTTTGCTGGCATTTTTCTTTACGCAGAGTCTGGGCGGATTTCATATTGGTTACCTTGAGGCTTCCGATATATTCAGTTCACATGCATTAGCAATCATCATGAGTGCAGTTGTGGAATATTTTATTGTCGTTCTGGCAGTGCGAAGCTATGTATCGGTGTATCCACTGGTGTGTATGTCAGTGATCGAGATCATATTCAGTATCATCTGGACGATGCTGGTAAGGAATTTATATCAGAAGCTTTATCCTCCAAGAAGAATGTTAGTCATCTATGGCAATTATCCGCCGGATGATCTGATCGCGAAGATTAATTCAAGAAAAGATAAGTATAATATCTGTATGTCCGTAAGCTACAAGATCGGATATGTGAAATTATATACGATGGCAAAGGAATACGAGGCCGTGGTCTTGTGTGATCTGCCTGCTGAGGCGAGAAACCAGATCATGAAGTACTGTTATCAGGAATCCATCCGTACTTATGTGACACCTAAGATCTCAGATATTCTTCTTAGTGCGGCAGATGATATTCATCTGTTTGATTCACCGTTACTGCTGCTTCGCAATGAGGGACTTACGATCGATCAGAGATTCTTTAAAAGGATTGAAGATATTGTGTTTTCTCTGATTGGAATTATCATTTCGTCCCCACTTATGCTGATCATAGCAGTATGTATTAAATTATATGATGGTGGCCCGGTGTTTTTTAAACAGCCGAGATACACCAGGGACAATGAAGTATTTATGGTATTAAAATTCCGCAGTATGTCTGTTCATGATGCAGACAATAAGATCACCAAAAAAGGTGATGCAAGAGTGACACCGGTCGGAAAAGTGATCCGTGCCGCTCATGTGGACGAGCTTCCCCAGTTGTTTAATATTTTAAAAGGCGAGATGTCTCTGGTTGGTCCAAGACCTGAATGGAAAACAGTGGTAGATAAATACGTTGAGGTTGTTCCGGAATTTGCACTCCGTACCAAAGTTAAAGCCGGACTGACAGGATATGCCCAGGTGTATGGAAAATACAGTACAACACCTTATGATAAGGTACGTCTGGATATTAAGTATATCGAGAACTATTCACTTTGGCTTGATTTAAAGCTGATCCTTCTGACAGTAAAAATCCTCTTTAAAAAGGACAAGACAGAAGGTGTAGATGAGTATCAAAGTAATGCACTGCGAAATGAAAGTGCAGACAACGATAAGAAGCAGGTGTGAGACAGATGTATATTGAGGGAAAAGTCAGTATTATTGTTCCTGTTTACAATGCAGAAAACTTTTTGAACAGGACAGTTGACAGTATTCTGGCACAGACTTATGAAAACTGGGAATTACTGCTGGCAGACGACTGCTCAACAGATCAGAGCAGAGATATCATGAGCAGTTATACGGACGAGAGAATCCATTGTTTTTACTGTGAAAAAAATTCAGGACCGGCAGGCGCAAGAAACCTTGCGCTGCATCACGCAACGGGGCAATATATCGCTTTTCTGGATGCAGATGATTTCTGGCTGCCACAGAAACTCAAAAAGCAGATTGCATTTATGAAAAAAGGAAATTACCCGTTCAGCTTTACCAGCTATGAATTTGCGGATGCAAATGCCGTCCGCAGCGGAACGGTTGCGCATGCACCGGCAAAAGTCGGTTACAAAGAGATTTTAAAAAGCTCAACGATCGCACCGAGTACTGCAGTGTTAGACCGCAGCCAGATCGATACAGAACTGATCTATATGCCGGAGAATGTCAGGCTGGAAGATGCAGCCACGTGGATGCAGATCATGAAAACGGGTATTACGGCTTATGGTCTTGATGAAATTCTTACCATATACTGCCGTCACAAGGGTGCTTATTCGGGAAATAAATTAGATGCAGTATGGGGAAAATGGAAACTGTACCGTAATGTGGAGAAGTTTTCGTTCTTCAAAGCAGCATATTATGTGTGTGTGAATACCTGGGCAGCAGTTGTGAGGAGATTATAGGAGAGTGTGATGGGACAGAGTTTTTGGCAGAAACTGCAGCGTGTAAAGGCAAAAGACATTGGCAATATTTTCGTGTTTGCACTGGCATTGCCGGTTTCAGCGGTTTACAAAAGAAAGAGGAAAGACCTGTGGCTGATCTGTGACAATGAAAATGAAGCAAGAGATAATGGATACTGGCTTTATAAATATATCAGAGAACATCATAAAGAACAGGATGTTATGTATGCCATCAATAAAAAATCACCGGATTATGCGCGGGTAAAGGATTTAGGACCGGTAGTCCAGTATGGAAGTTTTATGCACTGGCTATATTATCTGACAGCATCAAAGAATATCAGTTCACAAAAAGAAGGAAAGCCGAATGCGGCAGTTTGCTATTTGCTTGAGGTATATGGTATACTAAAAAATAAACGTATATTTTTACAGCATGGAATTACAAAGGATGATGTAGAATTTCTTCATTACAAAAATACAAAAATGCGTATGTTTGTATGCGCTGTGGAGCGCGAATATCAGTATGTAAAAGAAAAATTTGGTTATCCGGATGGATGGGTGCAAAAGCTGGGTTTTTGCAGATTTGACAATCTGTTTGATACAAGTCAGGGAAAGCGTCAGATCTTAGTAATGCCGACCTGGAGAAACTGGATCAGTATTCCAACGACAGAGTCTTATGATCAAGAGGATATTTCTAGGTTTACGGACACCAAATATTTCAGATGCTGGAATGAGTTTCTGTGTGATGAAAGGCTAGCAGACTTTCTGGATAAAGAAAACATCAGGCTTGTGTTCTATCCACATCGGGGAATGCAGAAATTCATCCAGAGTTTCCGAGCACTTTCACCTCATATCGTGATCGCAAAATGGCCGGAGTATGATGTACAGGAGCTGCTCAAGGAATCAAATCTTTTGGTTACAGATTATTCGAGCATCGCAATGGATTTCGCATATTTGAGAAAACCACTGATCTATTATCAGTTTGATTATGAGATGTTCCGGAAAGGGCAGTATTCCGAGGGGTATTTCAGTTATGAAAATGACGGATTTGGAAAAGTATGTAAAAAGGAACAGGATATTATTGCTGAAATAAAAGCTATTGTTGGGGATGGTACCAGGATGCCTGCCGTGTATAAGCAGCGTGTGGATGAATTCTTTTGCTACAGGGACAGGGATAATTGCAAAAGAAATTATGAAGCGATTTGCAAGCTGTAAGCTGGAGTTAAAGGAGAAACGATGGAAAGATTTAAAAGGGACTTAATGAAATACAGAAAGTATATGATATACTCTGCAAAAGCTGAGCTGAAAGCAGAGGTTGCCAATTCCCATCTGGGATGGCTGTGGTGGATATTAGATCCATTGTTGTTTATGCTGGTATATGCATTCGTATCTTCGATTGTTTTTAAAGCGAAAGAAGATTACTTTATGGCATTTATTTTTGTGGGTGTGACCACCTGGGATTTCTTTAACAAAACGCTGAAACAGAGCGTAAAGCTGGTTACCTCAAACAGCCAGATCGTGACGAAGGTATATATTCCGAAGTTTGTATTTGTTATTTCCAAAATGGGAACCAATGCAATAAAAATGGCAATCTCATTTGCATTGGTCATTGGAATGATGATCTTTTACCGTGTACCATTGTCTGCGAAAATGTTTTACTTTTTCCCAATTATGCTGGTATTATTTGTCGTAACATTTGGGATGAGCATGATACTGATGCATTTAGGTGTATTCGTTGAAGATCTGGCGAATGTTGTAAATGTAGGATTAAGATTAGTATTTTATCTGTCCGGTGTATTTTATTCTATTTCTAACAGAATTCCGGAGCCGTATCAGTCCATTCTGCTCAAGGTTAATCCGATCGCACTGCTTATGGAAGATCTGCGGAGAACTGTATTATATGGGAAACTGCCGCATTATTACAGTCTTGGGTTGTGGTTTGTTTTAGGAATCGTATTGTCAGTAATAGGAATAAAGACAGTTTATAAGTATGAAAACAGTTATGTAAAGGTGATTTGATGGAAGAATATGCAATTGAAGTAAAAAATTTAAAAATAAGATACCGGTGTTTAAATAAAATTTCAATTAAAAAAAGTCTGTTTCACATGAAAAAAAGCAATACAGAGGTGTTTGAGGCATTGCATGGTGTATCTTTCAATGTGAAACCAGGAGAAATTGTCGGGATCATAGGAAAGAATGGAAGCGGTAAATCTACGATGCTTAGGGCAATCGGAGGCATTTTTTCTGCGGATGAAGGGACTATTGATCTGCATGGACACTCCATATCCCTGCTGTCTATTGGCGTTGGATTTCAGAAAAAGCTGACTGGAAGGGAAAATATCCTGCTGTCCGGAATGGTACTGGGATTTGAGGAAGATTACATCAGAGAGCGCATGAATGATATTATTGAATTTTCAGAACTTGGGGAATTTATAGACAGACCGGTCAAGACTTATTCCAGTGGAATGTATTCCAAGCTTGCGTTTGCAATCACAGCCATACTGGAAACGGAGATCATACTGATCGATGAAGTGTTGAGCGTTGGGGATGCGAAGTTTAAAAAGAAAAGTTTTAAAAAGATGAAGTCGCTGATCTCCGGTGAAAACCGGACAGTGCTGATCGTTTCACACAGTATTGATACGCTGCAGAAACTTTGTACACGTGTGATCTGGCTTCATGATGGAAAACTAAAAATGGATGGAGATCCGAAAGAAGTACTGACAGCTTATGATGAGTTTATGAGTGAATAAAGAAAATTAGATTATAAGGAAGAAAAATGATGGATAAAGAAAAAATAGATTTTGTCATTATCTGGGTAGACGGTAATGATCCGGAATGGCAGAAGGAAAAAAGAATGTATGATAAAAGTAATGATAAAGGAGATAATACCGATGTAAGATTCAGAAGCTGGGACAATCTTCAGTACTGGTTCCGTGGTGTGGAAAAATTTGCCCCATGGGTAAATAAAATACATTTTGTGACGTGGGGACATTTGCCGGAGTGGCTGGATACGACTAACCCGAAACTGCATATTGTGAATCACAAGGATTATATACCGGAAGAGTTTTTACCGACGTTTAATGCGAATACCATTGAATTAAATTTACATAGGATAGAGGGACTGGCAGATCAGTTTGTTTATTTTAATGATGATATGTTTGTAACAAATTATGTAAAGCCGGCAGAGTTCTTTAAAAATGGAATACCGAGGGATGTATTTGCGTTAAACTGTATTTATTTTGGAAAGAAAAGTGCAGGTTTCTTTAATGGAAATGATGTGGAACTGATCAATATACACTTTGATAAAAAGGAATGTATGCGTAAAAATTTCTGTAAATGGTTTAGTCCGGTAAACGGATGGAAAAGTATTGTCAGGACAACCGCACTGGCATTTATTTGGAAATGGTTCCCTGGCTTTTATTACAATCATTTGCCAAGCAACTTCCTGAAATCTACATTTGAGGAAGTGTGGGGATTAGAGGAAGAAACATTACGCGCTACATGTATGGACAAGTTTCGGACGAAATCAAACTGTAATCAGTGGCTAATGAAATTCTGGCAGCTGGCAAGTGGAAATTTTATTCCGAGGAGTATGAAAATTGGAAAGTGTTTTCATATTAAAGATCGGACATTTCCAAGTGCACTAGAGGCAATCCGTACAGGAAAATATAAGCTGATCTGTCTGAATGACACAATCTATACATCAGATTTTGAAAAACAAAAAGCACAGGCGATTGAGGCATTTGAGCAGCTCCTGCCGGAAAAATCCAGCTTTGAAAAGTAGGGGGAGAAACGGAATGAGTCAGATTCATGCAGAATTAAATGATAATGAATTAATTATCTGTTGTGATCGAGCGCGTATGACAGAAAATGACAGACAGGTCATAGATATTCGTACGTTGCAATATGGCAAAAAGTATAGTTCTTATGTAAAACTTCGCAGTCAGAAAGATGCAGATAAAATTATCTTATTTCAGGAGATGGAGATAGAGCCGTTAGATGGGATGGAGATATCTTTGGATGGTGCAAGCCTTTTGCAACAGGAAATGACGACAGATGTCAATGCTGAAAATGAGGAGAGAGCCTCTGAAACAGAAGAAGAGTTATTAATAGAGCATAAAGTATTATTTGTGTATACAGATAAGAAAAAAGTATATTATGGATATATGCAGGCTGCAAATTTTTATAAATTAATTGTTAAGTATACTTATAAAGTGCTTTCTATTAATCTGAAAAATGGATATCTGAATCTGAAGATATTGTCATATTTGCAGAATCCATGTAATCAGATACAAATTGAAAGTACGAGATTTTATATAGATGAGAAGAACAATGTAGAGTCAGACATCAAAGTTTATCCAGAAAAAATTGGAAAGAAGAAAGTATTGGCAGACTGGAATTATCAACATATAAGGTATCCATTGGCAGACTTATTGACAGATGAAACACAATTAAACAACATGTTACTGATGATGGTAACAATAAATGGAATTGATGTAGATTTTCGAATTGGAAAAAAAGAAAAGAATATACCATCAAAGCGAATGTATTATGCACCGTATAAATCAACCTTTTTCAAGGATTTTGCGATACATTTGCGAAGAACGGATCGTGGTAATTTTGCGATTGTAAAGAGACCAATGGAAGCCATTGAGTATAGGATATGGTTTAAGTTTATTGAGAGCAGACCTGTTTCGTGGCTGTTTTATCATTTGGGTAAAATATGCAGCAAATTAAGACGTAAAAATATTGATCTGTTTTATGAAAAGTTTGCAGAAAAGGCAGAAGAAGGTACTTTCGATTTATTCCAAATGGCACAGAAAGAGAGAAAAAGCAGATGTTATTATGTGATTAGTCCTGAGTCATCAGATTATGTGAAAATTAAGAATGCAAAAGGTGTAGTTCCAAAATATTCATTGAAATATTATTGGTTGTTATATAATGTAAATAACTATATTTCGACAGAAGCTCCGGCTCATTTAAATATACTTAGATCTAATAATAAATATTTTCGACTATCGACCTGCGAACATCCATTTATTTTCCTACAGCATGGTATCACATATTTAAAATGTCAGGGTTCAAGCTCTACTTTTGTATTGAATAAAGAAGGAGAACCGGCATATATGGTTGTAGGTAGTCAGAAAGAATTGGATGCCTGCACAGATATGCTTAAACTTCCAGAGGAAAGATTTTTAAATACAGGTTTGCCGATATTCAGTAAAATTCAATATATGCATATCAATGATTCATCGCCGGACAAAGTTGTGATTATGCTGACGTGGAAAAGCTACGAAGAACACATACAGGAATTTTCAAATTCTGAGTATTATCAGAATGTAATGTCAATCTACCATATGTTAGAGCAATATATGGCTGCAGAGAATATTATTATTGTTCCACATCCGAAGATGGCAAGTTTGTGCGAAAATACACCATTGAAACATAATATGTGGGAAGGATCAATATCGGAAGTGCTACAGTATGCAAAACTTTTGATTACAGATTACTCGTCAGTATGTTATAATAGTTTTTATCAGGGGGGCGGTGTTATATTCTTCCAGCCGGATCTGATGCGTTATCAGGCAGAAGCAGGCGAATTGATACCGGCAGATGATGAATACATAGGACATCGTGTATTTACTCTGGATGAATTAGAAAAAGTGATCGAAAAAGCAATTACAGGTGGAAAAATCAAGTTAGAGTCGGTCAGAAACAAAGAATTTGAGAAAAGATATTGTACAATTAATGAGTACCACGATGGCAAAAATATAGAAAGAATTGCTATGAAATTAAAAGAATTAAATATTATTTAACAAATTTAAGGAGGCAGTGTATGAAAGCAAGAAACAAAAGATTGATGTCGCTGCTTATGTGTGCAATGCTGGTAACGTCATTAGACGGTGGAGTATCCACAGTATATGCGGAAGAAACCACGGCAACAGAGTACATAGCAGAGGAAACTGTTGGAAATTCTGCAGATATCGCATTTGAATCAACAGAGGTGGAAACAGAAGAAGCTGCAGAAACAGAAGAAAACACAGAAACAAAAGAAAACACAGAAACAAAAGAAGTTGTGTACGAATCAACAGGAGTGGAAGTAGAAGAGGAAACAATCACAACAGAAGCTGTGGCGCAAACAGAAGAAACTGGGAAGATAGAAAACTTAAAAGTGAGCGGGGCTGCTTATACTTTGAGTGTACAGTCTGGAGAGGATATTACAGATGAGCTAAGTACGGCGCTGAAATCTTACAAAAACATTGTTATTCCAGCAGGAACATATACATGTAAAAAGATAAATATGTCTGGTATTTCGGGAATTACGATCACTGCTACAGGTGCTGTAATTCAGGCAATTGCAGCTGCTGATGATGCAATTTTGTTTACGGCAAATGGACAGTCTGCAAATGGTATCACTGTCATAGGGGGAACTTGGCAGGGAAGCAGCAAAGCACCAATATTCAGATTTTATGGAAAAAATAAAAATATCAATTTAAAAGATCTTACTGTTACTGGTGGTAAAGATTGTGGTATTCGTATGAAAGACGCAACAGGTGTAACACTTGATAATGTTACCATAAGCAGCAACAGTTCCTATGGTATTAATCTGGATACAATGGCAAACATAACCATTAATGGTGGAACAGTAACAGAAAATGGTGATGTTGGAATTCGTCTGGCATCTTGTAGTGTGATAAAAATTTCTAAAACAGACATCAATAATAACAAAAAATCAGGTATTGGTGTTGAGAGTCTGAAGAAAGAACTAACAATAGATAATGCTGCAATAAACGGAAATGGTGACTATGGTGTTAATATCAATGCCAGCAAGAATGTTGCAGTAACAGAAAATACAACGATTAGTGCTAATAAAAATTGTGGAATTCGTATTGCGGGAAGCGAGGAGGTAAGTGTAAAGAATGCTGTGATCAGCAAAAATGCTAAAAGTGGTATTGCAGTGACTTCCTCAAAGAAAATTACAATCAGTGATGCGACTGTTAACAATAATGGAACTGACAGCCGGGATTATGGAATAAATCTGAATGGCGTTGATACTGCAACAGTAACCAATGTGACAGCAAGCAGTAATTCCAGTCATGGTCTGCTTATTACTACATCAAAAGGAATTAATGTATCTGGATCAACATTCAATACAAGTGCTGGTGGATATGGCATTTACTGCAATGATAAGACAGAGGCTGTATTTAACAATGTGATCTGTCAGCAGAATTATTGGAGCGGTATGTCAATGAGCGACATTGGCACAAAAGTTACGGTAACAGGCGGAGAATATAGTAAAAATGGAACGAGACCTGACGTGAAAGAGGATGATGATACCACATGTGCTGGAATAGGAGCATACAATGGTGCTACATTGACGGCTACGAATGTGGTGTGCAAAAACAACCATGGTTGTGGTATCGCTTTAACGGGAACAAAAGACAAGGTTGTTACGTCATATCTTTATGGTGTTACATTGAATGATAATGGGGATCATGGATTAGGTTGTCGTCCGTATGCAAATATTACAATTTCAAAGAGCAGTTCGGGAACAAAGAATAAGCTGAACAATAATAAAAATCATGGTATCTTATTAAATGATCATTGTACAATTGTTAGTATGGATAATGTGACTTGTGCAAAAAATAAAAAAGCAGGAATATCTGTCGCTGTGAAATCCACAGTCAAGAGTATGTCTAGCTGCAATTTCTATGAGAACAAAGAAGATGGAATCCATTTGTCGGACAGTGCTGCTGCTTCAATTAAAAAAACAAAAGTATATTCTAATGGTGGTGCAGGAATTGGTGTATATTCAAAGAGCACATTGACACTGAATGCATCCAATAATGTGTATAAGAATAGAACTTATGGACTGGTTGCGGAAGCTGCAACGGTAAAAAGCGTGAAGTCAAACAGCTTTAAGGAAAATAAGAAGGCTGGTATTGCAGTAAGAAGTGGTGCTAAGATTAATTCTATTAAGAATACAACATCATCGGGAAATGGTACATATGGTGTGTACGTAGCAAAAAAGTCCAGTGCAGTATTAACAGGCTGTACGGTTGAGTCAAATAAACAGGATGGTATACGTGCAACAGATTCTAAAACAAATATTACCGTAAAGAATTGTAAGGTCAATAAAAATAAGCAGAATGGTGTTATTGTTACAAGTAAAGCAAAGTTAAAAGAATTATCAAGAACAACAATTAATAAAAATAAAAAGCATGGTCTTGTGATTCAGAATAAGGCAACGACAGGAACTGTTAAGAAAAACAAGATTTCCGGAAATTCAAAATACCAGATTTATGTCAATAGAGCATCTACGTCTGTAAAAAAGAAAAAATAAGGGCATTGATGTCATCAAAACGAAATGTAATATGGAATAATAAGGTATCTTATGATATGATATCATAAGGAACGATAAAGCACTTAAGGCGATTTGTCCCAAGTGCTTTATTGTTGTATAAGTATAAAAATATAATCCTCAGACAAAAGAAAATGGGAGAAAGCGAATGTCGGACAAACAGTTTAAAATATCAGTAGTAATACCGATTTATAATGTGGAATTATATGTAGCTGAGACAATCGAATCAGTAATAAAACAGGATATCGGTTTTGAAGAAAATGTTCAGATTGTGTTAGTGGATGATGGAAGTCCGGATGGGTCGCGCCAGATCTGTGAAGAATATGCAAAGCGTTATCCACAAAACATTCAGTATGTGTATCAGAAAAATGCCGGAGTCAGTGTTGCAAGAAATACCGGCATGGACTATGTAAAAGGAAAGTATGTGAATTTTCTGGATTCGGATGACAAGTGGAGTCCTGATGCATTCTCCAAAGTATATGATTTTTTTGAGAAACATGAGGAAGGGATCAACCTTGTATGTTGTAAACAGGAATTTTTTGAGGCAAAGACAGGGATGCACCGGCTTTCAAGAGGTGATAAATATGCAGTGTCACGTGTGATCAATATATTGGATGATTACCAATATACACAGTTTCATATTACAGCTTCTTTTGTGAAAAGTGATACAATGCGTCTGACAATGTTTGATCCGGAACTGAAGTATGGGGAAGATGCAGTTTATGTAATGGAACAGATATTAGATAAGCACAAATATGGTGTTGTGTCAGAACCTACACATTATTACCGCAAGAGAGCAAATAATAGTTCTGCGATTCAGGGAAAAGAAAAAGCATTGGATTGGTATCAGATCACACCGCAGAGATTTTATAAAAAATTGATGGATATTTCGATTGAAAAATGGGGAAGTGTGATTCCATTTGTACAGTATGCGGTATGTTATGATCTGCAATGGCGTCTTAATGACAGAATACATATGGTTCTGGATGAAAAAGAACAGGAAAAATATATCAGTGAATTGCAAAATCTCCTTGAATACTGTGAGGACGATATTGTTTTAAAACAGCGCGATATTAATCTGAAAAAGAAATTGTTCTTATTGTCATTAAAATATAATGAGGATATATCAAAGCAGGTTGTATGTAGTAATTCAAAATTATTTTTTCATAATGTGCAGATATTCAATCTGCAAAAAAATGCGTTGTTCAGAGTTGACGTTATTAAGATATCAGATCATATGCTTTGTTTAAGTGGAAAAATTGATTTTAAGTATACAGAAGAATTAGAGTTTTATTTTATGGACGACAAAGGTCAAAAATACCCTGTTAAATTGATAAAATTAGAGACAGAAGAAGGAAAAATCTGGAATAGAAAGGTTACAGATATCTATTATTATGATATGCAGATTGATATAAGCAGAATCAAATGGATAGAGGTCAGAGCTGTATTTCAGGGAGAATTCTGCTTTACTCCCCAAATTGTCTGCGGAAAATTCTCTAAGTTTTATAACAAAGAGATGGAATCAGACTATTTTGTGCAGGAAAATTATTTGTTAACAAAAGATTTGTATAGGATTCATATACAAGAATGCAATAAAGCGTTGGTAAGAAAACAGGAAAAATACTTTTGCGAAGAATTAAATAATTTAGAAATTGATGATGAAACAAAAAAAGAAATCTTATGGTATCGCAAAAAATATTTCATGACACGAAAATTTCACCGAAAGAAAATCTGGATGATTTCGGATCGCATCAATGTAGCAGGAGATAATGGAGAAGCATTTTTTCGGTATCTGGCGAAAAAACGTCCGTCAGATGTTGACTTTTATTTTGTCATATCTGATAAATCAAAGGATTATACACGGATCAGAAAAATAGGAAAGGTGATCCCATATGGCTCAAAAAAATGTAAATTATATACATTGCTTGCGGATAAGATTATATCTTCACAGGGGGAGGATAATATCGTAAATCCGTTTTACGGTATGAAACGGTATTTAGGAAACCTGTTTCATTACGACTATGTTTTTTTGCAGCATGGGATTATCAAAGATGATCTTTCTACATGGCTGAATAAATCGAATAAGAATATTAATCTGTTTATTACTTCTGCAAAGCCGGAATATCAGTCTATTCTAGATTATCCATATATGTATGGAAAAGATGTTATAAAGCTGACAGGACTTCCTAGATATGATACTTTGGTGCAGGATATTCCATGTGAAAAAAAGATCGTGTTTATGCCAACCTGGCGGGCTGGACTTGCAATCCAGATGGATCCGGTTACCGGAATGAGACCGTATAATCCGGCATTTCAGAATTCAGAATATTGCAAATTCTATAACAGGCTTATCAATGATGAACGCATAAAAAAAGCCTTAAAGGAAAATGGATATAAAGGTAAATTCTGTGTACATACCAATAATATTGCAAATGCTTCGGATTTTTGCGGAAATGAAGTGATAGAGGTGTCAGCAGATATAGTAGATTATCAAAAAGAGTTCAGGGAAAATGCTCTGTTGATTACGGATTATTCCAGTGTAGCATATGATTTTGCATATTTGAAAAAGCCGGTTATTTATGCACAGCCAGACAAGGAAGAATTTTTTGCAGAACAAATATATGATAGGGGATACTGGGATTATGAACAGATGGGATTTGGACCGGTATGCTGTGACTATGAGAGCACTGTTAATGTGATTATAGAGGCTGTCAGAAGCGGGTGCATGTTAGAAAAAGAATATTTAAATCGAATTGAGTCATTTTATTTTGCGCTTGATCAGAATAATTGTGAACGTGTGTATCAGGCAATAAGGGAAATTGGAAAGTAGAGGAAGAAGAATGGCATATAAATTTTCTGTGATAGTGGAGCTGGTAAAAAATAAAAAGAAATTAAAGCAGACTTTGAACTCTTTAAAAGGACAGACTCTGGATTTTAATAGTGAGATACAGGTGATTCTTTTGGCAGACAGCAGAGTAGAAAAAGAGTATCTGCAGTTTTGCACAGAGTTTGCCGCTTCTTTTAGCGAAAATGTTTTACTTTTAGGCAGATTGGATTTTTCACAGGTACAGGGGACGTGGATAAGCTGTCTGCAGGAAGGACAGGAATGGTCTCCTTTGGCATTTGAAACAGTTGTACGGATGGAACAGGAGTCCATAGATCCAATAGATTTTGCACTTGAGAAATATAAAGAAGAAACAGCGGAAAATGAGACAGAAAATAGTGTTGAATTTGTATTAAATCAGATGTGGAAATTCCAAGGTGAACTTGGAAAATACATCTTTTCCAGACATTATGATAAGGAAGTTGAAAAAATCGTTCTGGCAAATGAAAAAATAGAGGTTATGCATCAGCTTGCGTTAATTACGACGAAAGCAGAGTATATGATCGTTCTTGAAAAGGAGCGGCTTACAGGAAAAAAAATATATAAGGAAAAGCAAAAAGAGTGGTACTTTAAACAGCTGCCGGATTTTGGAATGGAAATACAGAGGCTAAAGGCAGATGCTTCTAAAGCACGCAGGGAACAATTGGATCTTATATATATGACGCAGTTAGCAGAATCTATGAAGGATAAGGTTGAAAACATCTTGTCTGAAGAAGAAATCAGAAGATACGAATTATGGCTACAGGAAGCCTTAGAAAAGATAGATGACGCAGTCATTAATCGTGCAAATATGAATGCGGCAACCAGACGGTATGCATTTTCATTAAAAGATGGTGAGGATATTGCTGGTAAAGTCGTATGCAGAAATGGAAAATTTTATTATAAAAATATGCTTTTTTTTGATATAAAAAATGCAGAAACTTTTATCATGCACGCAGATGAATCAGATAATCACAAAATCATAGGGGTTAGTTATCATCCATTGCAGGAAGAGCAGATAACATTTTATCTGACCGATGGTGTGGAAGTATATCCGTTTGTATATAAGGAAGATGGAGAGAAAATATACAGGTGTCTGAATCATATTGAGAGACAGGAAAGGATATATGAATGTATCCTGTCAGCAGAGACAAATCCGTTAACATTACAGTTAGAATGTATTTATATGGGAAAATACGTAACGGCATTAAAAAAATAAAAGCCATTGTCATAGAAGGAGTAATAGTAATAAATAATGCGGGATAATGTTTGGAGTAACAAAAATATAGCAGCGGTTCTGTTTGGAGTAGCTTTTATATGGGCAGTTACGGCAATGTTTCTTAGTGATTCTTTTAATCCGAATTGTTTTTATAATGTGGGAGAGATTTATGACTATAGTCAGTCAGATTTATGCCGCCATGCAGAAGGATGGTCTTATGATTCAGAAAAAGATTGCACACAGATTGATGAAGATATATCATATATTTTTTATGATGTAAAAAATAATAATAGCACAAAATGGAATTATTTAATTTTTAATATAGAAAAATTGGATAATCCCGCATTATATTTTCAAATAATATTTTATGATTCAAATGGAATTGATCAACAAAATGTTTTATACAGAGTACAGGAAGGAAATAATATTGTACAGTTATCGTCAATTTCATGTGTTAGGTATATGATTAAAGTTGAGAATGCAAAGGGAACGACATTCCGAATTAAAAAGATGCAACTCAGACAAAAGGTAGTGGAACATTTTTGGTCAAAATTGATCATTGGCATATGTTTGGGCGGTTCTGTCTATGGATTTATGATCGGAATCATAAAATTTTTAAAAGAAGATAAAAAGAAAAAAATTGATACCTATGTAGTCATTGATGGATTACAGAGTTTTTTTTTGAAAATAATACAAAAAATTTCTATTCCAATTGAAGGAAAAAACAGAAGGATGATGCGGGTATCAATTCTTGTTTTTATTTTTTTAGCAATGCATGTCAGGGAACTATGGACAACAGGTCTGGTAGAAAATATGTACCGCGTAGAATTAGCGTATAGCATAGGATTGGTTTTGATCTCGTTTCTTTTGCTACAGGGTAATGATGCGGTATCGCATAGAAACTGGAAAAATCCATTGGTATATTGTTGGTTTTTGACGGCTTTTATTCAGTGTATATCAGATTTTTTTGTAAAAAAAAGAACGCCATTTCAAGGTTATGTTAAAATTTTTGTTTTTGCATTTCTTTATTTTGCCTGGAATAACAGTAAGAATAAGTTTGATTTCATTAAAGAGATCATTCTGGCTTTGAAAATAGATTTTATGATCTGCCTGATCTTTTGCATACTGTGCAGACCATATGCGCCAGGATCATATTATCTGGGATGCTATACAAATTCAAATACATTTGGAATGTATTTGATCATTGTTGCAGCTGCGTTGCTTCAATCAATCTGGATAAAGCTGGAGAATACTGGGAAAGTTATTACGGCGATAGATGACATGGTATTATTGGCTATTTTGATGAATTTATTATGGAAAACACAGTGCCGTGGAGCTATGATGAGTATATTTGTAGCGGTTATTGGAATTGTTGCTTTGATATGTTTCAGAAAAAATCTAAAAGAATTATTATATGGGATAAAAATATTTGTGTGCGTTGTGATTATATCGTTTTTGACAGGAGGGGTGTTAAACTATGGCCTTACCAATATTCCTGATAAAACAGGTATGATAGTTAGTGTGCAGCAGGATGAAAGAACAGAAGGATATCATGGCGAAAATTTGTGGACAAATACTGTTTATGCTGCTGGTTTGGAAGAAAAATTAGAGAACAGTAAGTGGAACAGCAGGATGTTAGGAGGAGATTTGGAAAGCATTACTGGAGGAAGAACACTGATATGGAAAAACTATTTAAGACATATAAATTTGTTTGGAAATTATTTCCGTCTGCAGACAAGCGGAATAAGCAATTATGCTCATAATGAGATATTACAGCATGTATATAATTATGGAGTATGTATTTTGGTACCATATATGCTGCAGCTGTTTTTGACAATAAAATATGCGTGGCATTATGGGCGGAGACAGGGGAAGATGTGGATATTTATATGGTGTATATTTATTTCGTCTTTCCTGATGGGAATGATAGATGTGACAGAATTACCGTTCAGACTTCATACATGGCTGATACCGGGTATGCTTTTAGGTGTATTGTTTGAGGAGACAGATGAGATAAGATTTAAAGAAGTTTAAAAAGGAGTTAAAATGTCAGCTGGAGAGAAAAAAAAGTTATTGTGGTATTTATGGGGGATGTTAGGAATATTGCTTGCAGTTATGTTGTCTCTCATGGAATCAGGGCAAGGATGGAACACAGATGATTTTTTGAACCAGGATCAGACACAGAAGTTTACTGGAAATGAATTGATCTATAATGATGAAACTTGTGTAAAGCTTCCACAGTCAGATATTTATTATGTAACCGCAGATAAAGCAGTTCTACAAATACAGGATTTATATGAAAAAAATAATTGGAAGTATATGTCATTAAATATTTCTAATCTGAATCAGAAAACAACATATTGGAATATTGTATATTCAGATAGAGATGGAACGGTTGTTTCGAAACAGACTGTGACTTTAACAGATGGGGACAATATAATAGAGGTTTCCTGTAGACAGCCCTATCAGAGCATAAAACTGGTTATAAAAGAACAGATAGGATTAAGGTTTCAGATCAATGCAATTCAGTTTCGAATGAATGACGTAGTAGTTGATCTACAGGAAGTCAGGGTAACATTTTTCTTTTGGCTGGGTTTATATATAGCTGCATCAGCTATCATATATTTTATAGGTAAAGCTAAATTACATATAATAATTGAAATTTTACAGGAAGGCTATTGTGTAATTGGAAATTATATAGGGAAGGGTTTTGCACGTAAAAAATGGCGAAAATATTTTAGTGTGATACGTACGGGCATTTTTTTGCTGATCCTGACTCTAGGAGAAATCGCCGGAGTCAGAGACTGGTATTCGCAGGAGACAGGATACAAATATGTAATGATCGTTATGTCAGTAAGCATTTTTTGCCTGGGTTTACTATGTATTGAACGAAAACTAAAAGTATTGGACTGGAATACGATTGTTGTGACGGCATGGCTGCTTTTATGGTTATTTGTCTGTATTTCTGATATCATGCAGAGAAAACAATATAAGTTTGTTGGATATGTATTTTTAATATGTGTAGGTTTTTTCTTTTTCACATGGAATCAGATGAAAAACTTTCAGAAAATAAAATGGGAGATGTATCAGGCATTTCATATTAATTTTATATTCGTGGTTCTATATTGCATTTTATTTAGAACAAAGATAGATGGAGTGCTTTATAATGGACCATTTGCTTCAAGGGCAGAGTTTGGTATCTATTCGATAACTGCGACAGGTATATTTTTGGCAGGATTGTATAAGAAACTTGAACAGAATGAAGAAAAGCTGGTCTGGCATTTAGATATTATATGGAAAATCGTGAATCTGGTGATCGCGGTACTGTTTTTGAATTATTCAGATACAGGAAGCTGTAAACTGGCATTTTTAAGTCAGATTATGATCTTTGGATACAGTATGTATCATGGACGGACTAAAATACATATAAAGGTCAAAATTTTGGTAAGAGATGTCATAGTGGCATGTTGTATATCAGGTATATTTACTGTAGGAATAAATTTAGCAGTAAGTACCCTGCCGGAAAAACTTGGAACAGAAATTATCTACGAAAATGAAAAATTAGAGATAAAAGCAGATATATCCGGATTGGAAAAATTACAGGCAGAAAAACCAGAGTATTATAGTAAGATTTCTTATGCAGGATATGTTAACAAGCGCGAAATATGGGAAAATTACCTGCAGAAATTAAATTTATTCGGGCATGCTGATATAATGACGATCAACCAGGTAAAAACAGGTGCTTATAATGGGTGGATCGAGATGATGTATCGTTATGGTCTTTTTATATTGCTGCCATACATCTTACTTTTTATATCAGTTCTTGCAAGTGCATGGAGAAGAAAGGGAGAATTGCTTTATCTGATCGTACCGTATATGATAATAATGCTCTCGCAAAATATAGAAATGCCTTTTACAGAGCCATTGTGGATATTGTGTTATCTTGGAATGGGTGAATATTTTATCGGGAAAGTGAAAGATAAAGCGGTATTGGAAAGGGAAAAATGTTGAAGTTTTAATTTCAATGGCGTATGATAAAAGACATAAATAAATTAAGGAACTTATAAAGATGAAAAAAATAATCAGGGACAATCAGTTATTATTAAAAAAGATACTATTGATCGTATACGATATCATAGCAGTCAGTATTTCAGGGTATCTGGCACTTCTGATGAGATTTGAATTAGAACCATCACAGGTGCCGGAACAGTTCTTGAACCCATACCGCAGATATAACTGGATCATGGTCATTATAACAATTTTGGTATTCTATGCATTTCGTCTGTATTCAAGTCTATGGACTTATGCGGGTGCGGTTGAGTTGATGAACATTGTGCTGGCAGGATGTGTTGTCAGTGGATTCCAGATCGCATTTTATGCATTTATTGATGTCAGAATGCCGCGAAGCTACTGGCTGTTATTTACTATGAACCTGATCATACTGATTTTTGCAAGCCGTTATTTTTACCGGGCATTTCGCTGGCTTGTCGGATATATCCGTGGAGAAAATGCTGCAGAGATGCATCGTGTGATGGTTGTCGGAGCAGGCGCGGCGGGAAATGTCCTGATCAAGGAGATTCGTAACAGCCGTCATATCCAGAAAAAAGTCGTATGTGTGATCGATGATGACCGGGATAAGATCGGAAGTTTTATTCACGGTGTTAAGATCATGGGAAACCGTTATGAGATCCCACGCCTTGCAAAGGAACTTGCAGTAGATGAGATCATCATTGCAATGCCTGCAGTTTCCCAGAAAGAGATCAAGGACATCCTCGATATCTGTAAGGAGACCGGCTGTGAAATGAAGCGTCTGCCGGGAATCTACCAGCTTGTCAATGGGGATGTCAGTGTTGCAAAGTTAAAAGATGTAGATGTAAATGATTTGCTGGGAAGAGATCCAATCGAAGTTAATCTGGATTCCATTCTTGGCTATGTGGAAAATAAAGTGATCATGGTAACCGGAGGTGGCGGAAGTATCGGCAGTGAGCTTTGCAGGCAGATTGCATCCCATCATCCGAAACAGCTTGTGATCGTAGATATTTATGAGAATACAACATATGATATCCAGAATGAGCTGCGCAGAAATTACCCGGAGCTGAACCTAGTTGTTCTGATCGCCTCTGTACGAAATACAAAACGTATGGATATGATTTTTGAAAAATACCGCCCGGACATTGTATATCACGCAGCAGCACATAAGCATGTACCGCTGATGGAAGACAGTCCGAATGAGGCGGTCAAGAATAATGTGCTTGGTACCTGGAAAGTCGTTCAGGCAGCTGATAAATGGAAAGTAAAACGTTTTGTCATGATCTCCACGGATAAGGCAGTTAACCCTACAAATATCATGGGGGCAACCAAGCGTATCTGTGAGATGATCATTCAGACGTATAACAGACATTCAGACACGGAATTTGTGGCAGTTCGTTTTGGCAATGTATTAGGCAGTAACGGCAGTGTCATCCCGTTATTCAAGAAACAGATCGAGGCAGGCGGACCGGTAACGGTAACACATCCTGATATTATCCGTTATTTTATGACAATCCCGGAGGCAGTCTCTTTAGTGCTTCAGGCAGGCGCGTATGCGAAAGGCGGAGAAATTTTTATCCTGGATATGGGAGAGCCGGTCAAGATCGTAGATCTGGCAAGAAACCTGATCCTGTTGTCCGGGCACAAACCGGATGATGACATTAAGATTGAATTTACAGGCTTAAGACCGGGTGAAAAGCTGTATGAAGAGATGCTGATGGCAGAAGAGGGGATGCAGGATACGGATAACAAGCTGATTCACATCGGAAAGCCGATCCAGATGGATGAAGAAAAATTCATGCAGCAGCTGAATGATCTGAGAGATTATGTGGTGCAGGAGCCAGACGATATCCGCAGGGTAGTACAGGAGATCGTACCGACTTACACACCGATGCAGCAGAAATAATGAGATATAGAAGAGGGCAGATATCATGTTAGGAAATGAAGCAAAAACAATTACACCGTTTGAAAGTAAAGTCTGGCTGTCATCGCCGACGATGCATGGAGATGAATTGAAATATGTGACAGAGGCATACGAGACAAACTGGATGTCTACGGTTGGAAAAAATATTAATGAAGTTGAGAGTCTGGCTGCAAAAAAAGTAGGATGTAAATATGCAGTGGCATTATCGGCGGGAACAGCAGCACTTCATATGGCTGTAAAACTTGCGGGGGTAAAACCGGGAGATAAAGTTTTTTGCTCAGACATGACATTTGCCGCTACGGTAAACCCAATTACATACGAAGGCGGTGTACCGGTGTTTATTGATACGGAGTATGATACATGGAACATGGATCCAAAGGCATTGGAGAAAGCATTTGAACTATATCCGGATGTCAAACTGGTCGTGGCTGCGCATTTATATGGTACACCTGGAAAAATCGATGAACTGAAAGCAGTTGCAGATAAACACGGTGCAAAAATCATTGAGGATGCGGCAGAATCACTGGGAGCATCTTATAAGGGAAAACAGACGGGAACATTTGGTGATTTTAATGCGATCTCTTTTAATGGAAACAAGATTATAACAGGTTCCTCCGGTGGAATGTTCCTTACCGATTCTGAGGAAGATGCAAACAAGGTCAGAAAATGGTCTACGCAGGCGAGAGAAAACGCACCGTGGTATCAGCACGAAGAAGTAGGATATAATTATAGAATGAGCAACGTGATCGCGGGTGTTGTAAGAGGACAGTTCCCTTATTTGGAAGAGCACATTGCACAGAAGAAAGCGATCTATGAAAGATACAGGGAAGGACTGAAAGGTCTGCCGGTATCCATGAATCCGTTTGATGCTGCAAACAGCGTGCCAAACTTCTGGCTGAGCTGCATGATCATTGAACCGGATGCAATGTGCAGGCAGGTGAGAGGAGAGCAGGAAGTGCTTTTCATTCCAGAGCATGGAAAAAGCTGTCCGACAGAGATCCTTGACGCAATCGCTTCGATCAACGCAGAGGGAAGACCGATCTGGAAGCCAATGCATATGCAGCCGATCTACCGCATGAATGGCTTTGTGACCAGAGAAGGAAATGGCAGGGCAAAGACAAACGCGTATATCAGCGGTGGAGCAGTCGGGCAAGATGGAAGACCGCTTGATGTCGGAATGGATATATTCCACAGGGGTCTGTGCCTGCCGAGCGATAATAAGATGACTGCAGAGCAGCAGGATGTGATTATCCGTGTGATTAGGGGATGTTTTGAGTAGTTGAAGAAAATATAGGAGACGGGTTTGGGAAGATTAAAAATTGACAAACTGGGAGCAGTTGAAAAATTTGAATTGGATATTAAGCATGTAAATGTGCTGATCGGTGAACAGGCAACGGGAAAAAGCACCATATGCAAGGCAATTTATTTTTTCAGATTAGTTAAAAACGAGATTATAGAGTATTTATTTCGCATCTCGACTGCAGGATATGCGTTAGATCAGGAGCATTTTCCAAAAGCACTCAATGCCACTGTAAAAGATATTTTTGTTCAGTTGTTTGGATATAGCTGGAATTTACCGGATGATTTGCATGCAGAATATTTTTTTACAGATGAGATTTCAATATCGGTAGGTATTGGTGCAGTAAAGGGCAAAAAATATTTACAGGTAATGTATAGTGATGCATTGAGGAAAAAAGTAAAAAAACTGGAAGAACAGTCGTTTGACTTTTATAAAAGACAGTCGGAAAGTTTAACATTTTCCTATATTACCTCTGAGAGGATACAGCTTCATAATGATATTCAGAGGCAGATGAACCATATTTTCGAAGATGATATGGAAACATATTATATTCCGGCGGGGAGAAGCATGCTGACATTGATGTCCCGCCAGAAGACAAAACTGGATTATACAGCGCTTGATCTGGTGAATCGTAATTTTATGCAGTTTATCGAGAATATACAGCCTAGATTTGACGGTGGAATTGCACAGGCACATAAATACTATGCAAGACAGGAACGAAAGTTCTCGATTGATACAATGGTAAAAGAATTACAGCAGGATCTTAAAGGAGATTACTATTACAATGACGGACAGGAATATCTTGTATTGGACGATTCCTACCGTATTCCTATAAACTTTATCTCGTCTGGGCAGCAGGAAGTGTTATGGCTGCTGAATCAGATCTATATACTGTTGCTGCGAGAGGAAAAATCGTTTGTGGTAATTGAGGAGCCAGAGGCACATTTGTATCCCAAACTACAGAGAAAGGTCGTTGATTTTATCATACGGTTTGCAAATCTTACGGGAAGCACAGTTGTGATAACTACGCATAGTCCATATGTGCTGACATGTATGAACACTTTGTGTTATGCTGGAAAAATTGCAGAGAATGAAAACAAGAAAGAGAAAGTAGACCGGATTGTTGGAAAACATACATCTGTGAAACCCGGAGAAATATATGCAGGAAAGCTTATCTGTGAGCAAGGGCATACAAAGGTTGAAAATCTGATTATAGAAACGGAACAGGAATTGTATACAGAATTGATAGATGAGGTTTCAGATATCAATAATGAATTATATACAAGGTTATACGAGGTGGAGGAACAGGATTGAACGTACCAGATAAGTACAAGGGTTGTTTTTCATATATTGAAGCCGGAGATAATATTGAATTGCAGGATGATCAGACCAAAATAATTGTCAGGGACAGACAGGACTGTTATAGGATTATTGTGGATAAAGGCATTATAAATGATGTAAGTCATGGTATCAAAAAGGCAGATTTTGCTATATCAGAGAGCCCGGATGGCAGTTTTTATCTGATAGAGTTGAAAGGGGCTGTGATTAATGCGGCGTTAGAGCAAGTATTGAAAACGGTTGAAAATGTTGAAAGCTCAGATGAGTTTCAATCATTATTAAAGGGCGGAATAAAGTTATAGCCTGCATTGTGAGTCCGAACAGGCAGCAGATACCAAAAGGCGGAAACAGTCACGAAAGAGATTTGGCGAAAAAATTATGTGCAAAAAGCAAGAAAAAACCACAGGATATGTACGATTTAATTTATTATGTCAAGGTAGTTCAAAAACAGGAACGACCTGTCATAAACAGAAAAACGAGACAGGTGGTGTGCTCGAATAGAAATCCACTGGTACTAAATGAGTTAGGGTAGAAAAATTTTTCTATAAATTGTTTCTTATGGAGGAAAATAAATGGCAGAAAATACCATAAAAAAGATTTTATTTACAAGCATTGGAAGACGTGTGGAGCTGGTTCAAGCATTTCAAAACGCAGCAGAAAAAACACAGACAGATTTGCAGATATATGGTGCTGATATTGTGGAAACAGCTCCGGCATTACAATTCTGTGATCATACAAGAAAAGTATGCAGAATAGATGATGAGCAGTATATTCCGCAATTACTGGATATATGTAAAGAAAATAAAATTGATGCATTGATTCCGACTATTGATACAGATTTATTGATTTTGGCAGAAAATAAAGAAAAATTTGAACAGATTGGGACGAAAGTTTTTGTTAGCAGTCCGCAGATGGTAGCAATATGCCGAGATAAACGCAAGACAGAAGATTTTTTCCTGGAGTGTGGGCTGAACGCGCCGCATGCGGTTGATGACATTCGTGATTATAGTCAGGGCTTCCCTGCATTTATGAAGCCACTGAATGGAAGCTCCAGTATTGATGCATACAAAATAAATAATCAGGAAGAACTGGAAAATTACAGCCGCAGAGTCAAAGGATATATTGTGCAGCCATATGTGGAAGGCAGAGAGTATACAATTGATATTTTTTGTGATTATGAGGGGAATCCGGTATATATCACGCCAAGGGAGAGACTGGCAGTCCGAAGCGGTGAAGTGTTAAAGACTCAGATCTGTCAGGATGATGAAATGATTGCGCAGGTGCAGCAGTTGATTGCCAGATTTAAACCATGTGGAGCGATCACAGTTCAGCTTATCAGACAGAATACGACAGGAAAATGTTATTATATCGAAATTAATCCGAGATTTGGTGGAGGAGCGCCATTATCCATAAAAGCAGGGGCAGATTCCGCAGAGGGTGTTCTTCGTATTATAAATGGAGAACATGTACAATATCAAAAGTATGCTGCAAATGATGGTGCAATTTATAGCAGATATGATCAGAGCGTATGTGTGCAAGAGGGGATAAAAAAGTAAGTGATAGTTAAGATAGAACGATTGACAGATATTTTTCAATATATCGGTCAATATGATGGAATTATCTTTGACCTGGATGATACATTGTATCTGGAAAAAGATTATGTTCGAAGTGGATATCATGAAATAGCCAGAGTGTTGGAAAAAATTCCACAGGCAGAGGAGCGGCTTTGGAATTTTTTTGAAAGTGGGAAAAATGCCATTGACTGTATTTTAGAAGAAGAAGGTATTTTTTCTGAGGAGCTAAAACAAAAGTGCCTTCAGGCATATCGTTTTCAGAAACCGGACATAGCATTGGAGCCGGAAGTAAAAGATCTGCTTGCGAGAATTAAATCAGAAAAACAGCATCTTGGAATCATTACGGACGGAAGAGTGGAAGGGCAATGGGCAAAGATAAGAGCTCTTGGACTGGAAAAATACACAGAGGATATTATGGTGACAGATGAACTGGGAGGAGCAGAATATCGAAAACCGTGTTCTCTGGCATATGAACAGATGCAGAAAAAATGGAAAATACCATATACAAAAATGGTGTACATAGGAGATAATGCTAAAAAAGATTTTGTGGCACCAGAAAAGCTGGGAATGGGAGCAATTTGGCTTTTAAATCCGAATGGGTTATATTATAATAAGTAAATATCAGTTAGGATGAAATTATGTATCGAAAATTTTTGAAAAGGCTGTTGGATTTTGTATTGTCACTGATTGCAAGTATTATCTTAAGTCCGGTTATGTTAGTCGTAGCTGTTTTAGTCCGGATAAAACTTGGGAGTCCGGTATTGTTTCAACAGCAGCGTCCAGGTAAAGATGAAAAAATATTTAACATGTATAAGTTTCGCACCATGACGGATGAAAGAGATGAGAACGGGGAACTTTTACCTGATGAGGTGCGTCTCACAAAATTTGGAAAGACACTTCGAAGCACAAGTCTGGATGAACTGCCGGAGCTTTTTAACATTGTTAAGGGTGATATGAGTATTGTTGGACCAAGACCGCTGTTAGTCCGTTATCTTCCTCTGTATAATGAGAGACAAAAACACCGTCATGATGTCAGACCTGGATTTACAGGGCTTGCACAGGTAAATGGCAGAAATAGCATCAGCTGGGAAGAAAAATTTGAGTGGGATGTAAAATATGTGGAACATGTCACTTTTTTGCAGGATTGCAGGATCATATTAAAGACGATAGCGGTTGTACTGAAACGAGATGGAATAAGCAGTGCGACGTCTGCGACGATGGAAGAGTTTAGAGGAAACAGGAAGTAGGTATAGCGATTCATGAAACAGATATTGATTGTTGCACAGGTGATTCCGCAGTGGTACGTGGACACATTGACAGAGGCATTTGGGGAAAAAGCAAAGATTGATATTATTACCGGAAGCGATGTGGGGGGAAATGTGATACCATCACCGCAATATGATCCAACTAGTTTTAAGTCGAGATTAATATGCTGGTGGCGTCATTATCAATTTATGACAAGCTGGATGAAAAAAAATACGGATAAACATTATGATGTAATTTTTGCAATATCGAACCCACCTATCAATTCTTATATTGGATTGAAACTTAGAAAGCAATTTCAGGCGCCTTTTTTTTACATGAACTGGGATTTATATCCCCAGTGTATAGAGTATATGATAAAGAGTCCGGGGGTAAAACTGGTATGCAGATTATGGCATCACTGGAACAGCAGGAATTATCCTAAAATTGATTGTATGCTTACGATAGGGGATGTTGTGGCGGAAAGTATTAACAGGGATTTAAAGAACAAGATTCAGATTCATGTGATTCCAATTGCAACAGACACAGAGAAGCTGAGTCCGGTAGCAAAGACAGAAAATCCATTTTGTATAAAATATAGTCTGACAGATAAATTTGTGGTAATTTATTCCGGTAAGATGGGGTATGGTCATAATATAGAGGTAATTTTAAAGGCGGCAGAAGCATTACAGGAACAGCAGCAGATCCAGTTTGTATTTATCGGGGAGGGACCGAAGTACCAGGTAGTGCAGGATTTTATCTGTGAACATGGGACGAAGAATATCCTGTTGCTGCCATTACAACCGGAGGAGACATTCCCATTATCGATGGCATGTGGAGATATCGGAATTGTTTCCCAGGAAGCAGCAATGGCACATTTGTTTATGCCAAGTAAGACGTATAGTATGATGGCGTGTGGAATGGCAATTGTTGGAATCTGCAGTGAACATGATGATTTACAGCAGATGATTGAGACAATGCAAATAGGAACATGTGTATATGGAAAACCGGATACAAAGCTGGAAGATGTCATACTTGATTTATATCATGACAGGGACAAGCTGCAAAAAATGCAAAATAGGGCATTGCAGGCAGCAAGGGAACGATACTCTAAGAACATGGTTGTAGAAGCATATAGACAGCTTTTTCAAAAATATTTAGAATACGAGGGGGAACCCAATGAAGTTTGCAATTGATTTAACATGGGTCAGACATAAAATAGTCGGTGGTACAGAATCATTTGTCATGAATCTAATGGATGGAATTATGGAAACCAAAAACGAAAATGAGGTTTTTCTGATTGCAGCAAAAGACAATAAAGTGTTGTTTGAACGTTATGAGAAGATACATGGTGTCACGATTATTGTGGGGAATGTAAGGAGTGCAAAGGTTTCGGAGCGTATTTTATGGCAAAATTTTTGCCTGCGCAATCTGCTGGTAAAGAATGGGATAAAAGTATGTCTGGAACCGGTATATTGTAAACCGATACTTTGTTATAGAAATGTACAGTGGCTGACGGTTATTCATGATCTTGAGGCACTTCATTTCCCGGAGAATCATTCAAAAGTGTCAAATTTGTGGCTGCGGATATGCTGGCATAGCTCGGCAAAAACATCAACGAGAGTGGTAGCAATATCAGATTATGTAAAAAAAGATATTCAGGAAAAATACGGTGTCAGTGAACGGAGAATTGATACGATATATGACCCTATTTATTTGAACCTGGAGGATATTGCAGAGTTTGATGAAGTGGCAGAAAAATATCATATCCAAAAAGGTGAGTATTTTTATACTGTCTCCAAATTGAATCCACATAAAAATCTGGTTACTCTGATTAAAGTGTTCGGGGAAGCAAAGAAGAATGGACAGGCATTTACAGAAAAATTAGTAATCAGTGGTGTGGACGGAGGAATGAAGAAAGAGATGTTTTGTCTGGCAAAAGAATATCAGATTGAGGATTCTTTGATATTGACAGGATTTGTTCAAAATGCAGAGAGAAATTGTCTGTATAGATATGCAAAAGCATTTCTTTTCCCGAGTGTCTTTGAGGGATTTGGCATGCCGCCGATAGAAGCTATGGTTTACAAAACACCGGTAATAACAACTAAATGTGCCTGCATTCAGGAAGTGACGCAGAAATGTGCATCTTATGTGAATGATCCATATTCAGCAGAAGAGTGGATTGCACATATGCGTGATGTAAAACCGAATGATGATGCATTTGATTATAAGGTGTATGAGCCACAGGTAATTGCAAAAAAATATATAGATATTCTAGAGGATATGGAAAAACAGAGGTAGAATAAGTGGTTTCATTTAGTGGTATTGATTGCAGTGGCAAATCGACGCAGATTGAAAAATTATGTGCAAAGTATGATAAAATCGGAAAAAAATATCAGGTAGTCTGGAGCAGAGGCGGATATACCCCTGGAATTATGTGGGTAAAGAAACTAATACTGGGGCGCAAAAGTACATCGAAAGAGGAACGGTTAGCGTATTCTGAAAAGACTAGTCAGTCACCGAAAAAGAAAAAGATTTTATTCGTGGGTTCTTTGATGGATTTATGGCTGTACTATGCAATTGTTCTTAGAGTAAAAGAATGGTTGGGAACAACAGTCATTTGTGACAGATATATATGGGATACTTACATAGATTTTAAGATGAAATATCCTGAGTATGATTTTGAACATGGATTCTGGTGGAAGTTAATTATAAAAACAATGGTAAAACCGTGCCCATCGTTTGTATTTTTTATTCCGGCAGAAGAATCTGTCCGGCGGAGTGATTTAAAAGAGGAGCCGTTTCCAGAGCCGGTGGAAGTCAGGAACCGACGGATCCAGTTGTATATGGAGGAGTTAAAAAAGAACCGGTGGCAGTATGTGATAGATGCAATGTGTTCGATTGATGAAGTATTTCATCAGGTAGAGGAAAAGTTAGAATGAAAATTTCACAAATGATTTCGAGGGAAGACTTTTATAAAATAAATGAGTTGACTCTGAAGGATTATTTTTCAGATGCAGAAAGTGAAAAAAAAATATACATCTACCCGAATCTGAATGCAATTATGACGGGAAGACCATCAGGAAAAGTAAGAGATTATTTATACTGTGAGTATTCGGTAAGGGGAAATGTCTTAAAAAGGCTGGCTGTAAAGGGCTATGTGTGGTTGTGTGTACATACAGGGGGAATGATGTCTGACAGAAAAATTGTCATTCCAAATGATTTTACAGACGAGATGCTGATTTATCCATGCAACAAAAAATACCGGATTTTTGATTTTGCGGATAATAAAGTAGATGTTATCAGCAAGAAAGGATTCCCACAGCAGGAGTTAGAACATGAAATCGCATTTCGCACCAGGGATATATTACCAGATTTTGTACCGCGGTTACTGAAAGCAGATTCTGCAGGATACAGTGAGACAATTATTGATGGAAAACCGTTGGCAAGAATAAAAAATGGTTACGATGATTACAGAAAAATGGCATGGGACAAGTTGCAGCAATATGCTAAGGAGACTATGCAGGAAACATGTATTTCCGGGCAGGAATATGCAGCACGTCTTAGAGCAGAGATTCGTAACCTGATTACGCCAAAGATAAAAGATGAAACTAGGTTATATCAGATTGTAGACAGTATGTGTGGGGAGATTGAAAAATTAGAGCAAATCAAACTGACGTTTTCACATGGTGATCTGCAGCCGGGAAATATTTGGATTGAAAATAATACAGGTAACTTATTTATTATAGATTGGGAAACATGGGGAGAGCGCAGTGTTTGGTATGATGAAGCAGTGCTTTTTTATGGAATGCGTCCACAGGGAGTAGATGTATATCTCAGATGCGGACAGGAAAAAGGAAAGATGGCGACAGTTCTTCTGGAGGATCTTGTATTCCAATTGAATGAGTTAAATAATCTGCCAGAATCTTTTGGAGAGAATGAGTTTGAACAATATATGGACACAATTTTAATAAGTATAAATAAATAAATAAAGGAGAAAAAGTATGTCAAAACACAGGTTATTTTCCTGTATAGATGAGCCAATGGTAAAAATAATGCTGGATATGTCAAAGGAACATCATACACCGGCGGAGACAGAGGAAATTAAGAAAAAGTTTTCATCCGTAGATAAAGATAAATTTCTTCAATTGTGTGAGGAACATGAGTTAGAAGGAATTGTCGGAGATTATGCCCTGGAACTTGGTTTGGAAATCGGAAATGACTGGAAGAACCGGCTTAAGACAGTCGGGGAGCATCTGGAATTTTTAAAACAAAAGGCGAAGGATATCTGTAAGGTTATGTCAGACGAGGGAATTGACATGGTAATTCTTAAAAATGGTGGAATCATGATGGATATGATTGAACACGCAGTCAGATGTCCAATGGAGGATATTGATTCCCTGATCTGCAAGAAGGATTTCTTCCGGGCACATGAAATCCTGTTGGAGAATGGCTTTGTATTTAAGTTTCGGAGCGAATATGAAGCAGAAAAGCTTGATGAGGCATACCGTGACGGTTCAACTGAATATTACATTCTGACTCCGACGGGAGAGAAGATGTGGTTTGAATTAGCATGGAGAGCTGTGGCGGGACGTTGGATTCGTCCGGATCTGGAGCCAGATACCGATATGTTTATTGAAAATTCCTATTGTGCAGAGGGGACAGAGGTACATATACTGTCTCCTGAGGACAATTTGCTTCAGGTATGTATTCATACAGCAAAACATTCCTATGTACGCGCACCAGGACTGAGACTACACTTGGATGTGGAGCGTATAGTAACTAAAAAAGAGATTGATTGGGAAAAGTTTTTAAAGAAGGTTAAGGATACTCATGTGAAAACAGCGGCATATTTTTCACTGTATATTCCAAGTGTTTTGTTTGGAACTGAAGTTCCGGAATATGTGTTAGACGATTTGAGACCGAAAAACGAACAAAAGATTCTTAATTTGCTTGCAGACGCAGGATTACTATATCCACATCAAAGAAAATTTAATAAAATTCAGTTTTTACGTTTCCAGACAGCGCTTTATGACCAGAAAAGTGACATGTGGCGTACATTGTATCCAGGAAAAGAATGGATGAAAGAACGTTATCATTTCAGTCAGGGATACAAGATTCCATTCTATATTGTAATACGTGGTTTGGATTTGGCTGGTATAAGAAAAAAGAAATAATAGGTGTAACACGAATGGGAAAGTATAAAAAGATAATTGTTGATTTAATTCTCAATACGGTATCGTATGCTATTCCGATTTTGGCTCTACAGTTTTTAATTTTACCGTGGTTGGCAGCAAGTGTAGATTCTGAATCCTACGGCTTGCTGTTGTCACTTACTGGAATAGTAAGTGTTGCTGGTGAAATGTCATGTGGAACATTGGCAAATGTCAGAATACTTATGGACGAGGAGTACAGACGCAAAGGGAGTCTCGGAAATTTTAAAGCCCTGTATTACATATATTTGTTATTTTTTTCGGTAATTGTTGCAATTGTATGCTGGGCAATGTATTGTAGAGATATTTTTACAATAGCATTTCTGCTGGTATATTTTATTTTCTTTGCAGCCCGCTCGTATTATTTAGCTGGCTATCGGATTGACAATCGATATGCCGCATTGATGGTAAATAATTTATTACTGTGTGCAGGATATTTTTTGGGATTTGTAGTATTTAAAGTGACACATATATGGCAATTTGTTTATATAATAGGAACCGCAATTGCTACCATACATTTATGGATTACGACGAAACTTATCAGGGAAAAGGCATTCGTTTCGGCAGATATGAAACAGTTAATGACGACTACAAATTCTCTGATGGGTTCTTATTGTATCGGCAGTGGTATGTCGTATTTTGACAGGCTGTATTTGTATCCAGCTTTGGATGGAACAGCAGTGTCAAATTATCATGTGGCAACGATGATGGGGAAGATGTATGGCATGGTGGTGACACCAATGAATATGGTGCTGCTTTCATATCTTGCCAAGATGAAAAAGATTAAAAAGACATATATTTTATTAGGAGTAATTCTGGTAGGAGTAGTAGCAGGTGTATTTATAGCAGTGGCATTAGGACTATCTCCATGGGTAATTAGTTATTTGTATCCGGATTATTATGATAGTGCAAAACAATATATTGGTATTGCAACAGTTGCTACCACAATTTTTTCATCTGCAACAATATTGCGGGTTGTGGCAATGCGATTAATTAACCACAAAGTTATTCTCGGAATTGAAATAGCATATGCAGTTACGTATATTATTCTTGGAGTAAGCATGCTTGCTGCAGGCGGTTTAAAGGCATTTTGTTATGCAACATTAATTTCGGCGGTAATTCGATTTTTATTGTTTACAGTTGCTATGTTGGGATGTAAATACAAAGGTATATAAGGATTAGAAAATATGAGATTGTTTTGTGGAATAAGCTTGTTAATTGTATTGGTAACATTAGGATGGATGGTTTATAAGAAGAAAAATGATGTGTTTCATCCCTTGTGTTTTTTTTGTATAATGCAATTTTTGAGATATGTACCGACCATGTTAAAGGGTGATGTGGATACACAGGTCACAATTACGGAAAATGGAGTAGTTACCTTATTTTATATGGAATTATTGGTTATACTTTGTGTTTTTGTTGGATATGGTTTGTACCAGACGAATAGGAGAAATAAAATATATACATATCAATTTGAGGGGAGGTATAATCAAAAAGGAATATTATATGGGAGCGTATTATTTATTATAGGAGTTGCAACACGTGTATATTTTATTCAGTTAAATGGCGGATTGACATATATTTTGAGCAATATTCAGCAGAAAGTTCATATGGTAACTGGGCATGGATATTTATTGGCATTTGGCAATTTCATGACATATGGACTTTGCATGATATTAGTCGAATTTGTTCAAAATTTTACAATCAAACGAAAAATAATATTTGTATTATTGTTGGCGTGTGATTTGTTTTTTCTTGGATTTATGTCAGACAGAACCGCTGTTATGCGAGCAATTATGATAATTGTTATGGTGTACCATTACAAAAAGAAGCGATTGACAGTTAAAAGTATTTTAAATCCTAAGGTACTACTAGCAATTTATGGAATAATTGTGTTTATTGTGGCAATGCCATTATTGAGAAATAGTGAGGGATTTGATAAGTATGGAAGTGTTTCGGCTTTGTTGAATGAAGCAACTGGAAAAGTATGGAATATATTTTATTGGTTTAGTTATGCAGGCAGAGATATATTTGTGTATCAACATTTTAATATTACAAATTATTGGTGGGGAGCGAATATTTTGAATCTGTTGTGTGCACCAATTCCAGCAGCATTAATTTCATGGAAACCGCCAGTAGATGAGGGGTATTATTTGTCAAATCTTGTTTTAGGGTATGACATTGCACCACCGTCACTGGATTATGTGTATAAATCATCTTTTCCATTTAGTAATCAGGGAATTCTTTTCGCTAATTTTGGAATTATAGGGCTAATAATAGGAAGTATATGTCTCGGATATGTGTATGGTCATATGTATAAAATACTTGTTTCGTCGGAACATAATGTCGTTGCAGTTATTGTATCACAGGTCATACTATATAATTTTGCTTTTACATCACATGATATGGTAATGGTATTGAGCCTTATAGGATATTTGATAATACCACTAATACTTTTTGGCAAATTAAGATTGTGCAGGTATTTTTCGAAGAATTATAAAGTTTATGCAGAGGAGAGATGAAAGAAAAAATAGTTGTAGAGGTGTTTGGAAAAGAAAGGTGGCACATATGAAAAAAAGTTTTAGGAAAAATGGAGTCAATGTTGCTGTCTGCATTTTCCAGGAAGTGAAGGATGGAGAGTGTATTTTTGAATGGGATAGTACAGATTATCCAGAGTTATATGCGATTAGCAGAGAGGGGAACGACTACAATAATACAACATGTACATGGGCTGGATAATGATACAGATACGGTTTTACTTAGGTGGGGCGCAGTTTAGCAGGTATGCCGTTATTTAGTGAAGTAAATTGCAGCGAGAAGAAAATTTTATTTGAGATGATCTGTAATGATGATAATGTAAATTGTTATAGGGTTACGCATTACACGGAATAAGTTTTTTATTATAATTATAAAAACAGTACAGTTTTAATATCAAAAGTGAAGGGAAAAAATCATGGAGTCAAGAAAGGTATACGAAAAGGAAACATCATTATGGGATTTATTTTGGAAGATCATATTAGACTGGAGACGTCTGCTGGCGTTTTCATTGGTCTTTATGATATTAGTACCGATAGGTGGATATATGAAAGAACAGAGATCCTATAATTCTGCATATGCAGAGTATCAGAAAAAGATAGCAGCGATCGAAGCTGAAGGGCAGGATGCTGTAAATGAAGAAACGTTTACAGAAGAAGAACTGCAACAGTTAAACGATGCAAAGTCGGTACAGAATCTATTGGATAGAAGCCGTCTGTATATGCAGAATTCTATTTATATGAATCTGAATGCGTATAAAGAAAATGTATTGATCATGGAGTATTATGTTGATTCTGATTATACATTTAATTACACAGAGGATAACCGTGTAAATTATACGGATGCATTGGTGAGTGCTTATGAAAATTATGCACAGAACAGTGATCTGGCGCAGCAGATGATTGATAAATTATCACTGAGTGATGAAATCCGGTATGTGGAAGAACTGATCAGCGTGGATTCAGATTTATCAGGCAAAAGTTTCAGTGTGGAAGTAGCATATCCGGATGCATCCGTGCTATCTGATATTGCAGAAGTTGTAAAGGATTCATTGGATGCACAGACTCCGGTTTTCTCTAAAAGTATTGGAAGTCATTCTTTGAAATTACTTTCAGAAGAAACTACAGTACGTACAGATGATAAGCTGATCAACGCACAGCAGGATTACCAGACTATGGTCAATAATTACCGAAATCAGTTGAAAACGTTAAAAACCGGAATGTCCAATGCACAGTTGGAGGCACTTGGAGATGCGGTGATAGACGAGGAAGAAACAGATGAGGGCAGTATGACAAATGCCACACCTGTGGAACCTGTTAAACCGGGATTTAGCACAAAATACCTAGTATTAGGTTTTGCTCTTGGCGTTATTTTATCCGCTATGTGGAGTGTATGTCAGGTATTATTTGCTGGCAGACTGCAGAATACAGCAGAGGTGTTTGATGTTTATGGAGTGCGTCTGTTTGGATCGGTTCAGACTGCCAGTAAAAAAACAGGAATTGATGCATTTCTTCTTAAATTAAAAAATCGTAACCGGAAACAGATGACAGAGGATGAACAGCTTGAGATGATTGCTTCTAATATTGAGCTGGTTTGCAAAAATGATAGCTTGCAGCAAATCTACCTTACCGGAAGTGAGTGGGAAAAATTAGATTCACAGTTGCGTGATAAGATATCGGAGGCTCTTTCCAAAACGGGTATAAAAGTTATGATTGGTGGAAATGTTTGCTATGATATGAAGTCTATGCGCAGTGCAAACGAGATTCATAATGTAGTGCTGATCGAGCAGGTTGGTGTGTCTGCCTATAAGGAAATCGAACAGGAGATCCGGCTGCTTGGTGAGCAGGGTGTGAATGTGTTAGGATGCGTTGGTGTGGCGTAGAACATTGATTGGTGCAAAAGACGCTTGAGTGTGAGCAGGATTGCAGCCGATGGAGTCTGATGATATATAATAAGGGATAAAAGGTTGTACTACAGGGGCTTCTCAGATGGGAGCCCTTGTGTTATAATAATAAAAATTACAAATGAAGTGAAAACCGGTATGATATTTATACGGATAAACAAAAGGAGAAAAGGTTATGGGAGATATGACTTCTGTATCATTACATTAAAAATAATCAAAATAATATTGATAAGGTAAAACACGCTGTTATTTCGTTACGCAAGATATTTAAAGAATATAAACAAGAAATAAGGGGATATATGAAAATTGAATGTAACAAAACAATGATAGCGGAAACTAGAAATAATGTTGATCAATTAAAAAAAGGATTTAAGAATTTTAGAGCAATACGAAAAAAATATTTATGAATATTATAGTGTTGGATTAAATGAGAAAATAAAACTTTTACCTGGTATGTTGAGGATAATATGGTTAAAATTAAGAGAGTGGTTTACAAGAATAGGAAATTTTTTTTATAAACGGAGAGGAACTTTATAATATAAAAGCTGGGTAAATTAAACTTTTAATAAAATTGGGGATCATATAAATAAGCTGTTAAATTTTAAGAAAATCAAGTGACAACAAGACTGAATTTGCCGGATGAGGATGTCTTAAAAAGGTTGCAGATAAGGAAAGGATGGATGAAAATATGCAGACAAATGTGTATTTGAAATGTAACATATGTGGAGCAATATGTGACTTAAAATATCAAATGGGGTTTTCAAAAAAGCATCCTATAAGATATAGATGTACATGCGGTGTTTGTATTCGGGGTGAATATACGGAGAATGTTGGAATTACATTTGAAAATGCAACAGAGATTAAACAGAAAAATCTTCCTGATTTTGTAGTACATTCATCTGGAGAATTGTTGACATTACCACCCTATTCTGTTACTTGCGTAAATGATATTATGCGACCGACATCATTCATATTGTCTACACTGATGATGGATTATGATAAATTTAGAAGTGAATTTTCTCATATAATTAATTATAGAGACAATCAGTATCCGATTGTTAATGCAATTAATGAGTTGTATAAGGCGAATAATCTACGGATGCTTAAAAAGACAATTCGAGAAAAATATGATCCTGATGAAGTACTGTTTCCATTAAATAATGATGCTGATATTTTGCGTGCCGTTTCGATGATCAATCAATTTCAATTTTTAGATTATGATGGGAAAGGTACTACGCAAAAGGTAACAGACATATATTTTGATACTTGTAAAAACTATGCAGATCAAGTTAATGACTTTGCTATTTTTTTGGATGGGTTAAATAAAACGAAAGAGTGGAAAGGACGAATCAATAGAATTTGTAGTCAGGTATACAGTAAAATTGATTTACTGATACCAGCCGTTGGTTTAGACTATTATAAAGAAGGAAAAGAAGAAATGCTCTCAGGTGCATTTTCAATTACGACGACTTCTTTTGAAGATATTAAGCAGATATACGTTGATTTGTTTGAGCTAATCTGTGATTTATTAATTGTTGCAATAGGTTTTGATAATATTATAGTAAGGAATGACTATAATTCAATCAACACAATTAAGGGATTGAAGGTGTCCACTCTTGCGGATGTCCCGAACATGAGAAAAAAAGCTAATATTCTTAAATTAGTTGATTTTAATGCACCTTTGGAGCAACTCTTATATCCATGCTTAAATCCTGGTATTAGAAATAGTATTGGACATTTTAGCTATGATTCAGAAGAGGTTGCGGATGGAAAAGGGCAGCTGATCAGATTTTATGAAGTAGCTGATAGGGCAAATTATACGGATGTATCCCTTGTTCAGATATGTTATGACATATGGCAGATGTATAAATGTCTGGGGATATTTAACGAATTAATATATCACTTGGAAATTCAAAAATATATTCTCAACGGAATAGTGCCTTCTTTTTGTACAAGCAGATCGGTACGAAATAAAATGATGCCGCTGAAGGGAAATAAGAAGATTTATCCTAATGAAAAATGTCCATGTGGCAGTGGAAAGAAATATAAGAAGTGCTGCGGTAAATAAATTCTTGCAGTTCTTATATTTTAAGAAAATCAAATGACAAACTTCTGATAATGTGATACAATTGTCTCAAAGCATTATATTCTAATTATCTATCAGGCGAAAGCTATTCAAAAATCAGTTCAGCACAATTCTGCAGATGGTCATCCAAGACCGTTTTGCAGGTCGCATAAAGAATTTTCAATGCTTTTAATCATCCAAAAGCAGGGAGAATTCGAAACGGCATTATTCTCCCAAATAAAAAAGGGAGAATTCGAAACGACAATATTCTTCCACACACAAAGGAGGAGAATATTATCGGAAGAAAAATCTGTGTCACCGGACACAGTGCTGAAAAATTATTGGAGTGGGAACGAGGAATTTGCAGATCTTTTCAATGCAGTATTGTTTGGAGGCAGCCAGATTATAAGAGCAGATGAACTGGAGAACGAAGATACGGAAGATTCTGTGGTATTGGAGCACCGGAAGCAGGCTGAGGGTGTAAAGGCTGCCAGGGACAATATTAAGATTATGAAAAAATCAACTGCCTATGGTGTGCAACTGGTTTTACTTGGCTTAGAGTCGCAGGAACATATTCATTATGCCATGCCGATTCGTGTTATGGGGTATGATTATGCCACTTATAAGAAACAGTATGATAATAATGCCAGACAATACAAAAAGCAGTCAGCACAGCAGGATGCAAGACTTGACGAGCACGAATTTTTATCCCAAATGAAAAAGACAGACCGTTTGATGCCAGTAGTCACGATCGTGATCTACTACGGCGAAAAAGTATGGGATGCAGCGACATCGTTACATGGGATTTTAGATATTCCGGCGGAGATGATGCCCTATGTCAATGATTACCGGATGCTTTTGGTCGAAGCAAGACAGAACAATCTGTATTTTCATAATGGAAACAATCAGGATTTATTTAATCTGTTTGAAATCCTGTTAGATCAAAATAATTCAATAAGAGATAAAAAAGAAAAAGCAGTTGAATATACAAAGGAGCATGAAGTCAGCGACATGATACTTAAAACGGTGGCTGGAGCTGCCAACTGTAAGATTGATTTTGCTGCGTTGAAGCAGGAGGGAGGAAACAGTATGTGGAGTGTATTTGAGGAGACAGCAAAAGAGGGAGAGGCGCGTGGGGAAATACGTGGAAAAGCAGAAGGAATTATAGATACTTGTTATGATCTTGGTTTGCCAGAAGAGGATATTTTACAAAGACTGCAGGTAAAATTAGATATTTCATTGCAGGCAGCGCAGGAGTATATTAGGGTATTTGGAAAGAGTACCGTATAATAGAAAGACTGAGCAGGTAAGAGGGCTTCCCATATGGGGAGTCCTTGTGCTATAATAAAATAAATTACAAATGAGGAATTGATCCGGAGATATGGGGGAATTATAAATGGAAAATCGATTAAAAGAGTTATGTTCCGTTAATTCAGAAATGCAGGAAAAGTATTATCTTTACTGTCAAATTAAAAAGTCATTAACCGAAAGACTTCGTACAGTGCCGGCATATTTCCCACATTTCAGTATTCATGATGCAAGTCATTCTTCAAATATTATCAAGTATTTAAGTATGCTTCTCGGTAGGGATAATATTGAAAAATTGTCTGTGTCGGATCTTTTGGTGTTATGTGTAGCTGCCTATGCACATGATATAAGCATGTCTGTTTCGTATGAAATGATCCATGAAAAAATGACATCGGATGAGTGGAAAGAAACATTAAAAAAATATACAAGCTCCCAGCAGGAGGATTTGGCAGATATTGCAGAACGTCTATTGCGTTTCCCGGAAGTAAAAAAAGATGTGATTGCATTGGATGTATATTCGGATGTTCTTTATGTCATTGAGGAAAACTTTCGTGCTGAACATGCAAAAAGAAGCGCAGAAGAAATTCTGGAGAATGGAGATCTGGAAAAACTATTTGGAATCAGAATGAGAAATATTTTAGCGGAAGTCTGCCGTTTGCATGGATGTGGTATTTCTGATGTGATGGATCTTCCATACGAGGAAAATGGTATTTTCGATGACTATATACATCCGCGCTTTGATGCTGCTTTGTTAGCTTTGGGAGATCTGCTTGATATGGATACCGGAAGGTTTGACAAAGAGTTTTTGAGAGTGGCAGCACCAATGCCGAAACTGTCAGAAATTCACAAAGAAAAACATGAAAGTATTACGCATTTTTTAGTGAAAAACGGGATGATTGAAATAAAGTCAAATTGTAAATCTTTAGAGGTTTACAGGGCAATGCGTGACTGGATCGACTGGATAAGACAAAGTACTGAATTTATGAGTGTTCATTGGAGTGAGATAGCACCAGAGAAAATAGCAGGAGCTCCATATTTAAATGAATCTGAAATTTTATTAAACAATGATGTAAAATGGGTCGAATTTGCAGATTTGAAATTTGAAATTTCGACAAAGCACGCATTGAAGCTATTAGGTGGTACAAATCTGTACAAAAGTAAATATGTGTTTGTCAGGGAAGTTATACAAAATGCCGTAGATGCTACCATGAAAAGGATCTATCTGACATATTTAGAGCAATATGATGGAGACAAGGAAAATAAAGATGACAGATTTTTAAAATGGCTGGTTCATGAGGGGAAAGAGATCATAAATGATTCTGCAATTCATGTGACATTATCGATTGAGAATAAAAGAGTAAAATTTGTGATTGAAGACAAGGGGATTGGAATCAGTAAGGATGATGTTAAAAGAATTGCGAGCGTAGAAGGAAAATCAGATGACGAAAGGAATTTTATACACACAATGCCGGAATTTTTCAGACCTTCCGGTACATTTGGAATAGGTCTGCAGTCTATTTTTATAGTGGCAGATGAATTTGAAATGATCACAAGGACAGAATCTGAGAAAACAAAAAAGATCACATTTCAAAATGCAAAAGATGGCAGAGGATATATCACAGTATCTGATTGTGAAAAACGTAATTTTGTTGGTACGACGTTGATCGTTTATTTAAATCAGAATTACTTTACACAGGAAGATCTTGAAATAAATGATTTTGGATTTAAAGTACGTCCAAGAGAGGAATTGATTTATCGTAGTCTGGTGTCAGAGGTAAATAATCTGGACTCAGAGATTCCTGCAATAAAAATGCAGCAGCAGAAGGAAGAATATATACCGGTAATTATTGAAAATCAGGTAAAAGAATTCGCTGAATATGTGCCCAAAATAATATTACAATATGACAGTTTGTTTGCAGATAAATTATTTGTGAAAAACGATTATTTAGAAATCATATGTATGGAATCGAGTATTAGCTATCGTTATTTTGATAGAAAACATTGTTGTATATTTAATGCATTTTTATGTTCAAATCATGATGATAAAAACAAATTAAGTTCAAGAGAGAAACTTAGAAGTTACTCTAATTACGGGCGGACAATTTTTTATAAAAATTCGTATATAGAATCTGATTTCGATCATGGTTATGAATCTGGCAGGGATAGATTTCACAGCTATTTGGATTATAGTATTAATTTGCTGTCGGGTAATTCGGAGGATGTTCTGACACTTGAAAGAAGAGGAATAAAAGAAAAATTTAAATCACAGTTGGATGATTTGATACGACAGGAATCGGGAATTTTTATAAGACATGTGGTAGATGACCTTTTGACGAGACATGAAATTATAAAACCCTCTTTGCTGCTTATTGTGTATCAGGAGGCAAGAGGATATGGGTACAGGTTTCAGGAATTAAGTGAAGAATATAAAAAAGAATTACAGAGTTTGATAATTGGGGGATATCAATGTTTTGAAAATGAAGAAAATCAGAAAAATGAATTTTGTCCTACTGCATATGAACTGATTGATAAAGAACTTTTCTTTGTTAGAAGATATGATGAAAAGGATGATGTTGCATGTACAAGCAAAGTAACGGATAAGAAATTTACAGATATTATGAAAGAACCCAATGTAATACTGCTTAATATGCGGAATAATAGAGACTATGATCATCCGTTGAATCATAAAATAAAAAAACAGTTTATATATAATATAAATGATATTTTATATGAAGTATGTGTGGCGGTGCCGTTTCTTAGACAAAATAACGATCCTTATGAAAGAGATTCATTCTTTAAACTGGAACAGTTTTTAAAGTTTTTATTTACAAATCGAAGATGTATATATGCATGGCCAGAATATAAAAATCTCCAGACCTATATCAATTTAGGAATCAGAAAATATGGACATACAGTTGAAAAACAAGTTGAAATGCAGCTTAATACAGAAATTCAGACACTACTGAAAAATGAATTGTTGGAGCGGGGATATATAGTGAATTGCTGTGACAGGTATTTGTCACAGATCGTTGAGTCGAAAGATTATCAGGATAATTTAAAGTATATTTTGGCCGAATGTAATAATTCAACAGGCGATCTGGAAGAAATGTATCAAAAACTCTGGCAGGATGAATTAAAACTTTTGGAAGATGAAAGGTTTAAGGAGGTTACTAAAATTATAATAAAAAATATCGGAAATAGCGGAGTTCCAAATAGCGGAGATGTTTTTGGAGGTTATTTTGTAATGTAAAAATAAGCAGTATTCTACTCAGTTATTAGGCGATAAAATTGAACTTTTAAGATATTTTGGAGAATAATTCGATGAATATACTTGTGATTGGAAATGGATTTGATCTGGCTCATAAGCTGCCTACAAGATATAATGATTTTCTTGGATTTGTTGAGCGTTTCTTAAATATTATCAATACACCGCAGATATTGCAGCAGGGAGAATTAAAGAATACTGAAAAGACTGTGTATAAATATATCGATCATCTTATTTTTAACGAACAGCAGCTTTGCAAAGAGTTAGAACAGCTCGTAAAAGATAATATATGGATAGAATATTTTCTTCAGAATCCGATGTACCAGAAGGAAAATTGGATTGACTTTGAAAACGAGATAAGCAAAGTAATTCAGTCTCTTGATCAGGATATGTTTTTTAAGGATGGGGAAAAAAGTGAATTGTCGGAGAAAATGCAGGATTTATCCAATCCTTTTTTGCACAAAAAGTATTCTAAATATACGGCAGCTATGAGAACTGCAAGTGCATTGACGCATGGTAAAGGTGAAAGCATTACCTATAAAGAAATCAGAGACCGGTTATACAATGATCTGAATAAATTGATTCGGGCATTAGAAATTTATCTGACGGATTATGTGGAAAAAGAGGAATGTAGTTGTGTTTTACCGGATATACAGGAAATTGTAAAAGAAAATGTTAAAGGGGCAGACGGGGAGGAGCAGATAAAATATTGTAAAGTGTTGTCTTTTAATTATACCAATACATATGAACGGCTTTATGTGGATAAACAGCAGATACAAAATAGCATTGATTATATCCATGGCAAGGCAAAACTCTTTAATACCGTGGAAAACAATAATATGGTTCTTGGGATTGATGAGTATCTTACGGATGAAAGAAAAGACCGGGAAACAGAGTTTATTGCTTTTAAGAAATTTTATCAGAGAATTTATAAAGAGACTGGATGTAAATATAAGGATTGGGTGGAGACAATTCGGGAAGAATATGATGATTTTTTACAGGAAAAGGAGAGAATAATCAATCGGGCAAATGAATATGTGGGGAATGATGTACAACGTATGATGCATCGTTTGCAGGCATCAGCAGTTCGAGATCAGAAATGTAAAATGCATAACGTATATATTTTTGGACATTCCCTTGATATAACAGATAAAGATATTTTAAGAGAACTTATCCTGAATGAGAATGTATATACCACAATATTTTATCTCAATCGGGATGTGATGGGACAGCAGATAGCGAATCTTGTTAAGATTATAGGACAGGATGAGCTGATACGAAGAACAGGTGGAAAAAGTAAGACAATAGAATTTAAACAGCAGAGAGAATGTTAAAAAATTATAAGAACTTTAAAGAAGAAATAGTAATAGATTTTCAGGGCATTTCAGGGTATCAATTTAGTCAGGATTGCATTACAGATGGAATTATCAGTAAAATGCTGATCTATGGACGAAATGCAACGGGTAAAACAAATTTGGGCAGAGCATTGACGGATATAAAAAAAACAATGCTTGGCATAGGATACTATCTGGGAAAACGGGAAATTTTAAATGCTGATTCAACAGAAGATTCTGCGAGATTTACTTATGAATTTAAATTTGGAGAACAGACATTAGTATACCAGTATGCTAAATTTTCGGATCAGGATTTAAAAGAAGAAAAATTGATAATTGATAATCAGCTCATTTTTGAATGTGACTTTGAACAAAAAAAATATAATTTTGAAAACCTGAATTATATAAATGCTGAGAGCGCTAATATAGATCGATATATACAGTCTATGGATTTGGAAGGCATGGAAAATGAAATCCCGGAACCTGTATTACCGTTTCTTAGATGGTTGATTAGCAATGTAGCGTTGGAAAATGATTCTATTTTATTAAAGTTGGGAAGTTATGTCAGACGAATGACAGATATTTCAGCAAGTAATGTTATGGCATATTCTCCTATGAGAGTGAAGGATAGTTTCTATGAAGCTTTAGAAGAACCAGACAGATTAAAAGATTTAGAAGATTTTCTGAATGGTATGGGGATTATATGTAAGCTGGTATTAAAAAAACTGCCGGATGGACAAAGAGAATTGTATTTTTCTCATGAAAAATTAGTACCTTTTTATGAAACTGTTTCAAGTGGAACACTGGCATTAGTTGATATGTATCGTAGATTGATTCCAAAAGCATGGACTCCATCTTTTATATATCTGGATGAGTTTGATGCATTTTATCATTATGAAATGTCCGAAAATGTGATGAATTTTCTCAAGAAAAAATATCCTAAATGTCAGATTATTATGACTTCTCATAATACGAATTTAATGACAAACAGACTTATGAGACCGGATTGCTTGTTTATATTATCCAGAACAGGTACATTGACTTCACTTTGCAATGCCACAGAAAGAGAATTGAGAGAAGGACATAATCTCGAAAAAATGTATATCAGTGGGGAGTTCGATAGATATGAATAAATACCAGGGAAAAGTACGCAGGCGAAGACAAAATTTATTGATTGTGGAAGGAAAACATGAGAAAAAAAGCAGCAAAGATGAACGACAAGGATTTATTTGGGGATTAAATACATGTGTTTTTTATATTGCTGATTATAATTTTGGATTGGTTAGTTGATTAATTAATGAGAATACATTATTGCAGGGAGACGTTTTACGTCTCCTTTTTTGGTGATAATAGAATGCTCGCAGAGCGTATATACCGTTATTTGATAAAAATGTAACTTGTAGAAGAAAATAATTAGGCGTATAATATAATTAATTACAAATGCAGAAAAAAACGAACTTAGCAAGTGAAGGAAAATAACCAAAATGGAAGAATGCAAAAATGATCAAATAATAAAAGAAATGTATCGTGGAGAGGAAAATCGTGATGCAAGCAGCAAAATCAGAGGTTTTTTGTTTCAGGATCTGGTTGCGATTAGTAAACTATTGGATGATACAACAGAATATGTTATTCCAGAGTATGTAGAGGATGTCTTTGTGTATACACAGGATAAGACAGCGTATGTTATCCAGGCAAAGTATTATCCCAAAGCAGATATTAAGGAAAAACATAAAGAAATTATTCGTGATTTATATTATCAGTATTTAAGATTAGAAGTTAAAAAATATCCGATGAAGGTAATTCCGGTTCTGACGGTACATAGTTCAAAAAATATAACAAAGCCGGCATTGTCAATTTTACAGGGAGAGGAATATATAAATGTAGATAGAGAGGAAAAACCAGCGGATATAGAGAATCTTGAAAGCTGGTTAAAAGATAATGTGTATTCGACGAAAAAGGCTGATGCGGAGACAAAGCTATTTGAAAAGTTTGCTTATAATGATTCAATGCGTAAATTTTTAAAAGCATACGACATTGATTTGATATGTCAAAACATAGAACAGTATCGAAAAGATATAAGTGATCAGTTAAGTACGATTCAGCTTGATGGATGTGTTATTGAAGAAAACAAAAGAAAGCCGATTTTGCTGGGATTGGCAATTGAGTACATCCAAAAAAGATATGATGAATCTATGGAGGGAGAAGAGAATTTTGAACAAAGAAAATGTTGGCGAACTGATTTTATCGAATATCTGAAAGAGATAATGTCTACAGAAACAGAAGGTTTAATAGGGGCATATTTGCGTTCAGTGGTAATTAGATGTTGGGAACGAATTCAATATGAAAATGATTCTCTGGATGAAAAACAGAGTGACATGTTGGAATGTATCAGAGATAATACGGCACAGTGGATTTTTAATCTTGGAAGTAGTAAACAGGGGCAAATGCAATTGTTAAATACTGTGAGTTGTCAGTTGCAGAATGAGCTAGATAATTTTCAAAGTAAGTCTATACAAGAGCGTTATGATATAATGCATGAGCATTATAATGGGATATATGTTTTTTTAAAGTATTTATGGAAAATAATGATAGATATAAACTATAATATGACGGATGAAGAAATAGAGGATAAGGATGAACAAAGGAAAGTTTTAATGCCTCAAACATATATAAATGACTGTGAGAAAAATTACATTAGTCTGAAATTCCCAGGAGATAATGTTGAAGACGGAGTTATTTTGGGTAATGTATATGATTCACCCAAAGCCAACGTTACTGCCATATTTGGTCGTATGAAAAAATTTCAACCTAAAAAGTGGTACATGCAAGGTTCATATAGAGGAAAATATTCATATAAAATGGATATTTCAGAAATTCATAAATCGTATAAAAATGGATATGAGGTTTCATCAATTGATCCAGATAAATTTGAAATAGAGTGTATGGAATGTATAGATGTTGATATGGATGGGTGGAATAATAAGGAAGAATGTGGTGAGTGTATTTTTAATAATAATTGTATAAAACAAAAGGAGAATAAAGAATGAAGTGGCAGCAGTGTTTTGAAAAGTATAAATATAAATCGTTGATTTCAGAAAGTAATAATGAAAATGAAAAGACATTAATGGAAATGTTTTTTGAAGAGGGGGAAAAACCAGATGAATTGCAGCAGGTGTATTTAAGTGAAAAGGAAGATGAATTGTTTATAATATTACGGATGGAACCGGATATAGATGCAAAACAGTTGTCGGATAAATGGGATGCAAAAATATTAGCTGTTATTAATTTTGGAGAAGGTTGCGGAATCAGTCATACATGGTTAGAAAAAATGAAATATAACATCACACAAATTATATTATATGGAGAAAAACTACGAAATAAGAATTTGGAAAAATCGATTGATATTTCCAGAAAGATATTTTTAAAGTGTGATAAAAATGATGAATTGGAAGAAACAGAAAAGGTTCGATTGCCTTTCTTATATGATGAGTTTGAGACAATGGAAATTAAATTGAATCAGCGTGAAGAGATAATAGAACTATTACCAGATAAAGATGAGTTTCCATTTTTATATGAAGAACATAAAAAGATTGATGGACGTAGTGTAAAAACACAAGATGAACGGTTAAGTTATACGGATCAGGAATTAGAACTTGTGAAAGGATGGATAATGTCAGAATGAATATAAAAAGAATAAAAATTGTTAATTTTCGTGGGTTCGGTGAAGAAAAAACATTTGAGTTTGAAGGAAAAACATTGGTTATGATGACAGCTCCAAATGGTAAGGGCAAGACATCAGTGATTGATGCAATTGAGTGGTGTATGACCGGTGACATAAAAAGATTGCATGAAGTATATAATACCCGTAATACAAACGCAACAGAGAAAAAACAGAATGCAGGGGCAATTTTGAAAAACAAAAATCATCCTGATGAAGAAACAATAGTAGAAATGCTGATTACGGCAGAAAATAAAGAGTATATTATTCGACGTGAACAGGACAAGGATACGTTAGAAGATACAGGCGAAATATGGATTAATGAGTTTTCAGGAGAACAGGCTGAAGTCGAACTGAGAAAATTGATAAATGTTCAGAATTTTTATAAGTATCATTTTTGTGATATGCAGAAGACATATCGTTTTTTAAGTAAGAGCAGAGGAAATATGGATGCTGAGTTTTCAGATTTTACTGCTGATTATACGGATGTGCAGACTGTAGTAGATAATCTTAATATTTTTGAACAGGATCTTGATCTGCGTGTTGGACAAAAAGAAAGTGAGAAACAAAAAGAGGAAGCATCGGCTGAGAGAATAAGCAAAAACATGGATAAATTTGAAAATATTCCTGAGATTCTGCCATACGAAAAAACAAGATTATACGAAGATGAAAATGTTGATATTATAAAAATGACGATCGAGCAGCTGCGGGCAAGATTAAAAGAATTATATGCATGTGGATATCAAAGAGGAGTCCAGTTGCTTGAACGCAAAATTGCATGCATGAATGCAGAAACGCAAAAAAAGGAACTTGAGAAATTAAAAAATGAATTTACCATACATGAGAAAGAAATCAGTAAGGCTGTAGAGAAAAAAGCAAATCAGAATGACGTATTAAAAAAAGCCGAAGATGATTTGGTAAAATATCAGAAAGAAATTTTGACAGAGGCAAATTTAGAAGGAAATTGCCAGATGTTATTCCAAATAAAGAGTAAAAATTTTAATAAAGAGTTTTGGGAGGAAACAGAAGAAAAGTTAAAAGAATTAAAGAAAACAGAAAGTAGATTAAGTGGAGAAATTCGGACTCTGAGTAAGGGAAATCAGATATTAGATATTCTTACGACGCTTACCACAAAAAAAGCTGGATTGGTAAATTATCGTTTGGAAATGAAACAGAAAAATCCGAAAGAAATTGTCCTGTGTCCGGTATGTGGGGCTGAAAAATTTGATCAGATTCCAGAAGACGATATAACAAGACAGGCGCAGAATTATCAGATAGAACATAGAGAATTAATTGAAAACAAAAAGAAAGAGTTAGATGATATAGAAAAACAGGAAAAGGACATTTGGGAGCTGCGACTGAAAACAGCGAATATGGCATTGGAAGAAGCAAGACTTAAAGCTAAGAAAGAACTTGATTTGTTAACAAGTCTGTACAATGCTTCAAAAGAATTTTTCAATATATTAGGAAAATTGCAGAAGGAAGATGCTGAAAAATTTGAATTAGATAAGATGATATCAATGGAGAATATTGATGCTGCTATTGTATTTGCCGAAAATAAAATGTTAAGTCCAGACGAAAAAAATGCAATAGAGACAGAAATCAACCGGATAGTTGTGATGGTAAATGAAACGAGTCAGGAAGAGACTGATGAAAGTAGATTAAACAGTTTTAAAATAAAAGCTGAATATGCACCAAATGGAATTACATATAACGAGGAACTTTTGAATAAAAAAATCAGTTCGGTAAAGAGTTATCTTGATAATCTGGAATACACAAAAGATACGAAAGCATTGAACGAGTCGAATGAGGAGATAAAGAGAATCCAGGAAGAGATTAATAATTATAAAAAACTTCAGAATAATGTAAAAAAACGTAGAAATGAAATCAGTGCACAAATGGATAAGATGAAGCAAGAAGAATTTGAACAGGTTGGAACATATTTATATAAATTATTTTGTAAACTTTCAAGGGATGTACAGATAGAAACGATTCAGATGAAAAGAACAAAGGGAGATAAAATGGCTTTGCTTGATGAAAGTAATAAACCATTGATTAACATGTTCAGTGATGGACAACTGAGTGTGTTTATGCTTTCATATTTTTTTGGAAATATTTTCAGAATGCAGGGAAATGAAACGTTTCCGATTTACTTTATTGACGATATTACAAGCTGTATGGATGACATTAATATGCTTGCGTTCTTAGATCTTATTAAATATCAGTTACTGATGCCTGATAGAGCAATGCATCAGATTTTTTTCGTGACATGTAATGAAAAAATTCAGAATTTGATTGAGTATAAAATGAAAAATTGTGGGATAGCATATAAAGAAATTGGGATGGAAGAGTTCGCTAGGTAAACAATATTTTACAAAGACTTCAGGTGAAATTAGATATTTCATTACAGGCAGCGCAGGAATGTCTTAGGATATTTGCGAAGAAAACTGTGTAAATGTAGTAGAAAAAAGCGCAATTTACCAGAAGCACTCTTGACAACCCACCCGCCTCAAGCGTATACTTAGCAAAGTAATCTAAAATCCAAAAGAAAGAGAGGTAAAAGTAATGATTAGATTAACGAATGTTACAATGAACGAACTGCATAATCAACATACAATTACCTCGGTTAATTCTGTTACGCTGGCATAGATTCATGCAAAAGTAAATAGAATGTTTTTTGACATACTTCCCGTGGTGAGATATGACACCGCGGGATTTTTTTGTACTAAAAGATCTGTCTGCCAAGCGTGCAGACGGTTGTCAGAGTGGTGTGCTACAGCACAAAAATATGTCAGAAACCGGGGATTGTAAAGGGGAAGATAAGGAGGAAGAACAGGGATTTATGAAAAAGTTACATACATATATCGGACATTACTGGTATGGGTATTTGTTCGCAATATGTTCCATGGTTATTGCGACCGGGCTGGATATGGTTTACCCTCAGATCACACAGAGGATCGTGGATGAAGTTATTACCGGCGGAAAAATGGAACTGCTCACTGGTCTTTTGGTGGGAATCGTTGCAGTCGGGGTCGGACGATGCATCTTTGGATACTGCAAAGAATTTTCATTTGATGTCTTAAGTTCAAAGATCGGTGCACAGATCCGTAAGGATCTGTTCCGGCACATTCAGACGTTGTCGATGAATTATTTTGATAATACGAATACCGGAGAGCTGATGGCGAGAGTCAAGGATGATGTCGACAAGATCTGGAATGCGATGGGATATGTCGGCATGTTGACGATCGAGGTCGTCATCCATGTGAGCATGGTGCTCTACTGTATGTTCCATCTGAACTGGAAACTGGCGCTGATACCGCTTGTGACGATGATCTCCTGCGGCGCGATCGCGATCATCATGGAGCGGAAACTGGATAAAATTTACGAGGATATCAGTGAGGAAAATGCGGTGCTGACCACGGTTGCGGAGGAAAATCTTGCAGGTGTGCGTACCGTAAAGGCATTTGCCAGGGAAAAATTCGAGATTGAAAAATTTTTGTCACACAACAAACGTTACTATGACTTGAATATAAGCCAGTCAAAGGTGCTGGTAAAATATTATCCGTATTTCCAGTTCGTGGGAAAAGCGTTGCCGGTTGCAATGACGATCCTGGGCGGTATTTCCGTGATGCATGGAAATATGACACTTGGGGCACTTGTTGCATTTGTAGAGTACAGCAGAAACTGCACCTGGCCGATGGAAATGTTAGGCTGGCTGACCAATGATCTGTCCTCTGCCGTTGCTTCTTACAAGAAGATCAAAAAGATTTACGGGGAGACAGCCATGATCAAAGACGGAGAGCAGCCTGTCGTATTAAAACCGGTCAAAGGGGATATTTCTTTCGAACATGTTTCATTTTCCATCGAAGGAAAAGATATTCTTTCCGATATCAATTTTACAGTTCCGGCAGGAAAAACGATCGGGATCATGGGTGCAACAGGTTCTGGAAAATCCTCAATCGTCAATCTGCTGCAGCGTTTTTATGATGTGTCGGACGGCGCTGTAAAAGTGGATGGCACGGATGTGCGGAAACTTTCTTTAAAACAGCTTCGCAGCAGTATTTCTGTTGTATGGCAGGATGTATTTCTGTTTTCCGACACGATCGAGGAAAATATTAAGATGGGGCAGCGCAAGGTGATGCAGGTTGATGAGATACGTAAGGCGGCAGACTGTGCACAGGCAAAAGATTTCATTGAAAAAATGGATGAACAGTATGCAACGGTCATCGGTGAGCGCGGTGTCGGACTTTCCGGCGGACAAAAGCAGCGTATCAGTATTGCGCGTGCAATCGCGAAACAGGCGCCGATCCTGATCTTAGACGATTCCACGTCTGCGCTTGATATGGAGACGGAACATGAGATCCAGAAAACATTAAATGAATTAAAAGATACAACGAAAATGATCATTGCGCACCGTATCTCTGCGGTCTGTCATGCAGATGAGATCATCTATCTGAAAGACGGCAGGATCGCGGAGCGCGGAACACATCAGGAACTGCTAAAAAAGCGTGGCCTTTATTATGAGACTTACATGGCACAGTACGGCACATTCTTAGGAGGGGAGGCGATGTAATGGCAGTCAATTCATATCGTGAAGATGAATTTATGGAAAATACCGACAAGAAAAAGATTATGCGGCGGCTGTTTTCCTATCTGCTTGCGTATAAAGGCACGATTATTGCCGTGTTATTCTGTATGGGGGTTACGGTGGCGATTTCACTGGTAAACCCGCTTTTGATCGAGGAAGCGATCGATCACTATATTGCGCAGTCCGATCTGCATGGACTGATCAGACTAGGAATCTTTGCACTGGTGTTAAACCTGATTTTTATTGTGATGGTAAAACTCCGAATGTATGCGATGGCGGTGATTTCCAACAAGATTTTACTAAAGATCCGTCAGGATCTGTATGAGCACATTCAGACGCTGTCATTTTCATTTTTTGACAGCAGACCGACCGGAAAAATCCTTGCGCGTATCATCGGGGATGTCAATTCTTTAAAAGATGTGCTGGTCAATGTGGTCACGACGATGGTGCCGGAATTTGTGACGGTAGTCGGGGTTGTCGTGATCATGCTGGTAAAAGACTGGCGGCTTGCGCTTGCATCACTCTCTACGATCCCGCTTATGATCGCGGGGATCTGGTTTGTACAGACGGCATCCCACAAACGCTGGCAGATTTTCCGGAAAAAGGCATCAAACTTAAATGCTTATGTGCATGAGGATATTGCCGGAATGAATGTGGTTCAGAGTTTTGCGGCAGAAGATGAGACACAGGAGATTTTTGAAGGACTGACGGATGAACATCAGAGATCATTTGTGGATGCGGTAACTTACGCTGACATGTTTGGCCCGGTCATTGATTTCTGCTGGGGATTTGGTGCGATGATGCTTTATCTGGTCGGCATCCGTTTTCTGGGATTTGAAAAAGTATCGGTCGGACTTTTGGTTGCATTCGGAACTTATATCAATATGTTCTGGAACCCGATCATGAACTTGAGCAATTTTTATAACAATCTTGTCACAAATCTTACGGCGGCAGAGCGTATTTTTGATATCTTAGATACCGACGCTGACATTGTGGACGCAAAGGATGTGACGGAACTGCCGGATATAGAGGGAAGTGTTGAATTTTCACATGTAAGTTTTACTTATGATAAGGGAACACCGGCGGAGACAAAGGTACTTTCCGATGTCAGTTTTTCTGTAAAACCGGGTGAGACGATCGCACTGGTAGGACCGACCGGAGCAGGAAAAACAACGATCGTTAATCTGATCAGCCGTTTTTATGACATTGAAGACGGCAAAATTTTAGTGGATGGTTACGATCTGACAAAGGTTTCCATTGAGAGCTTAAGGCGTCAGATGGGTGTTATGACGCAGGATAATTTTATCTTTCATGGAACAGTCCGTGACAACATTTTATATGGAAAATTAGATGCGACAGATGAAGAAATGATCGCGGCTGCAAAGGCAGTCAATGCGCATGATTTCATTATGAAAATGGAAAAAGGTTATGACACGGAATTAAAAGAACATGGGGCAGGACTTTCTATCGGACAAAGGCAGCTTATTGCGTTTGCAAGAACCATGATCTCCATGCCGAAAATCCTGATCTTAGATGAGGCAACGTCCAGCATTGATACACATACAGAACTTTTAGTGCAGCAGGGAATCGAGGCATTGCTCTCCGGCAGAACCAGTTTTGTAATCGCACACAGACTTTCCACGATCCAGAACGCAGACCGCATTTTTGTGATCGACCAGGGAGGTATCTTAGAGCAGGGAAGTCCGGCAGAGCTGATGGAGAAAAAGGGCGCTTATTATAAACTTTATATGGCGCAGTTTGCGGGTCTGCAGGAGTAAAAAAATATTTGCTGCTCACACAGTACGTGTGAACGGCAGCAAAAACGAAACAGAAAATTTCTACAGGAGGATGCGATGTTTTTAACCACACTTTGTTATATCGAAAAAGATGACTGTTATCTGATGCTGCACCGGGTAAAAAAGGAAAACGACCTTAACCATGACAAGTGGATCGGTGTCGGCGGCAAGTTTGAAGCGGGGGAAATGCCGGAAGAATGTATGCTGCGGGAGGTAAAGGAAGAGACAGGTCTCACCCTGACATCCTATCGCCCGCGTGGCGTTATTACCTTTATTTCCAATGAGTGGGGCACTGAATATATGCACTTATTTACGTCCGACCAGTTTACCGGGGAGATGACAGACTGTGACGAGGGAGAGCTTGTCTGGGTTCCCAAAAAGGAGATCAAAGACCTGAAACTGTGGGAAGGTGACAAAATATTCTTGCGGCTTTTGGATGAGTGTGAGGAATATTTTTCGCTGAAACTGGTATACGAAGGCGATACCCTGGTCGATAAAAAACTTATCATTGCCGGAAAAATTCAAAAATAACTGGAATTTTCCCACACAGTGTGTTATAATCCTAAAATGACTGTGATAGTCGTAGTACGCCCTTTTTTCCGAAAGACAGGCGAAACCCTTGAAAAACGGGGGTGCTCGACAGGAACATAGATTGAAATGAACGGAAAAAAGTACATCAAGTATTCATATAAAGTTTGAAGGAGGAAATGAGTAATAATGAGTGTACAGGTGGAAAATTTAGAAAAGAACATGGCAAAACTCACAATTGAAGTTGCAGCAGAGAAGGTAGAGGATGCGATCCAGGCTGCATATATGAAAGAGAAAGGAAAGATCAGCATTCCTGGTTTCCGTAAAGGTAAAGTGCCGAGAAAGATGATCGAGAAAATGTACGGAGCAGGCGTATTCTATGAGGAGGCTGCTAATACTCTGATTCAGGAGAATTACGCACAGGCAGTAGAAGAGAGCGGCGCAGATGTTGTTTCAAGACCTTCTATCGAAGTGGTACAGATCGAAGCTGGCAAACCTTTCATCTTCACAGCAGAGGTTGCTGTAAGACCGGAAGTAAAACTTGGTAAATACAAAGGCGTACAGGTAACAAAAATCGATACAACAGTATCTGATGAAGAGCTTGCAGCTGAGCTTGAGAAAGAAAGACAGAAGAATTCCAGAACTGTTACTGTAACAGACAGACCGATCGCTGAAGGTGATACCGCTGTGATCGATTTCGAAGGATTCGTTGATGGCGTTGCATTTGAGGGCGGCAAAGGCGAGAATCATCCGCTTGAGATCGGTTCCCACTCTTTCATCGATACATTCGAAGATCAGTTAGTAGGAAAGAATGCCGGAGATGAAGTAGACGTAAACGTTACATTCCCGGAGAAATACCAGGCAGCAGACTTGGCAGGCAAACCTGCATTATTCAAAGTTAAGATCCACGAAGTAAAAACAAAAGAACTTCCGGAGTTAAACGATGAGTTTGCACAGGATGTTTCTGAGTTCAATACATTAGAAGAGTACAAAGAAGACTTAAAGAAACACTTAGAGGTTCAGAAAGAGGACGAAGCAAAACGCACAAAAGAGGATGAAGCAATCCAGAAGATCATTGACAAATCTACAATGGAGATTCCGGAAGCAATGATCAAAACCCAGTGCGAGAACATGGTAAACGAATTTGCCCAGAGACTTGCCCAGAGCGGACTTTCCATGGAGCAGTACATGCAGTTCTCCGGTCTCACATTAGACAAATTAGAAGAGCAGGTTCGTCCGGAAGCTGAGACACGTATTAAGAGCAGCCTTGTATTAGAGCAGATCGCAAAAGACGAGAACATCGAAGTAAGCGAAGAAGAGATCGACGCTGAGATCGAGAAGATGGCAAAGGCTTACGGCATGGAAGCAGACAAGCTCAAAGAGTACATGGGCGACGCTGAGAAAGAATCCATGAAGAGAGATATTTCCGTAACAAAAGCAGTTGACCTTGTTATGGAAAACGTAAAAGAGAGAGCAAAGGCTAAGACAAAGAAAGATAAAGAAGTGGACGCTGAAGAGAACGCAGAAGAATAAGAGAAGCTTCGTCGAAAGCGGACAACATACAACAGACTGGCTCATTCGGGCCGGTCTGTTTAAGCATATAAGCAATAATTAAATTTTTATAAACAAAGAGGATTGGAGGAAAACAAAATGAGTTTAGTACCTTACGTCATTGAGCAGACCAGCAGAGGAGAGCGTAATTATGACATTTACTCCCGTTTATTAAAAGACAGAATCATTTTCCTCGGAGAAGAAGTGAATGAGACAACAGCAAGTTTGACTGTGGCACAGTTGCTTTTCTTAGAGTCAGAAGATCCTGGAAAAGATATCCAGTTATATATCAATTCCCCAGGTGGAATGGTAACAGCAGGACTTGCAATTTATGATACAATGCAGTACATCAAATGTGATGTATCCACGATCTGTATCGGACTTGCTGCAAGTATGGGAGCATTCTTACTTTCCGGAGGTACCAAAGGAAAGAGACTTGCACTTCCGAATGCGGAGATCATGATCCATCAGCCATCCGGCGGAGCAAAAGGTCAGGCTACAGAGATCCAGATCGCAGCAGAGAATATCTTAAAGACGAAAAAACGTTTGAATGAGATTCTTGCTGCAAATACCGGAAAACCATATGATGTGATCGCAGCAGATACAGAGCGTGATTACTATATGTCAGCGGAAGAAGCAAAGGCATATGGTCTGATTGATGATGTCATCACAAATCGATAGAATACGGAGAAACAGCAATTATGGCAGGAAGAAATGACGATAAGTTCCGTTGTTCCTTTTGCGGGAAAACGCAGGATCAGGTTCGCAAGCTGATTGCAGGACCAAACGGTGCATATATCTGTGACGAGTGTGTGGATATTTGTGCTGAAATTATCGATGAAGAATTAGAAAATGATGAAGCAGCAGGAGAAGTGGCTGAGCCGGAAGATGAGATCAATCTGTTAAAACCGGAAGAACTTAAGGCATTTTTGGATGATTATGTCATTGGACAGGATCAGGCAAAAAAAGTGCTGTCTGTGGCTGTTTATAATCATTATAAAAGAATCATGGCAGGGGATGACCTCGGTGTCGAACTTCAGAAGAGCAACATTCTGATGTTAGGACCGACCGGTTCCGGAAAAACATTACTTGCCCAGACATTAGCAAGAGTTTTAAATGTTCCGTTTGCGATCGCAGATGCGACCACACTGACGGAAGCCGGATATGTCGGAGAGGATGTTGAAAATATCCTTTTAAAGATCATTCAGGCAGCAGACTATAACATCGAGCGTGCACAACGCGGAATTATCTATATCGATGAGATCGATAAGATCTCCAAAAAATCAGAAAATGTTTCCATCACCAGAGATGTATCCGGTGAGGGTGTACAGCAGGCACTGTTAAAGATCTTAGAGGGAACAGTTGCATCTGTTCCGCCGCAGGGTGGGAGAAAGCATCCACAGCAGGAACTGATCCAGATCGATACAACGAATATCTTATTTATCTGTGGTGGTGCATTTGATGGACTTGAAAAGATCATTGAGACCAGAATGGATCAGAAGACGATCGGATTTAATGCGGATATCCGTGACAGGAGAGAATACAACATTGGTGATGTGTTAAAACATGCATTGCCACAGGATTTTGTAAAATTCGGACTGATCCCTGAGTTTATCGGACGTGTGCCGGTAACCGTATCTTTAGATATGCTTGACAGAGATGCACTCATCCGTATTTTACAGGAGCCGAAAAATGCACTTACCAAGCAGTATCAGAAGCTGTTTGAGTTAGATGGTGTGGCTCTTAACTTTGATAAAGAAGCGCTTGAGGCGATTGCAGACAAAGCGTTAGAACGTAAAACAGGAGCACGAGGACTTCGTGCGATCATGGAGGCTGTTACGTTAGATCTGATGTATCATATCCCATCGGATGAATCCATTACACAGTGCCAGATCACGAAAGATATGGTAGAAGAGCAGCTTGCGATCGAAGAACGTGAACTTGAAAAGATAGAGGAAAAACAGGTTGGATAATAAAACGATGAAAATGCCTGCGGTGGCGCTTCGCGGAATGGTCATCCTTCCGGGGATGATCGCCCATTTTGATGTGAGCCGTGATAAGTCGATCCATGCGGTAGAGCAAAGCATGATGGATGAGCAGAAGATTTTCCTGGTTGCACAGCGTGATGTGGAGCAGGAAGAGCCTGGCATCGAAGATTTGTATCAGATCGGTATCATAGCAGAGGTCAAGCAGGTTATAAAATTACAAAATAACATCGTAAGAGTTTTAGTTGAAGGAACAGAGCGGGCACAATTGTCCGCTTTTGTTTCTCAAATGGACTTTTTAGAGGTTGAACTCGTGCGGTGTGAGGAAGTCGATGAAGGGTTGTCAGATGAGGCAAAAACGGCTATGGTGCGCAGTGTGCAGGACACATTTGAAAAATATGTGTCTGTCAACCAGCGTGTCAGCGGTGAATTGCGCAGACAGGTCAGAGAAGAAGAGAATCTGCCAAAGATTATGGATCTGATCGCCAATAATCTTCCTTTTTATTATGAACAGAAGCAGGAAATATTAGAAGCAGTTTCTCTGACAGAGCGCTATGAAGTTTTGATGGCGCTTCTTTTAAAAGAAATTGAGATCATTGCCATTAAAAATGAATTTCAGGCAAAAGTAAAAAAGCGTGTTGACAAGAATCAGAAGGAATACATTCTGCGTGAGCAGATGAAACTGATAAGGGAAGAACTTGGTGAGGATAACACGGAGTCTGACGCGGATGCCTATTTAGAGCAGTTAAAAAAATTAAAGGCAGATAAAGAGGTCAAGGAGAAGATCAAAAAAGAGATCCTCCGTTTTAAAAATATCAGTGGAAGTTCTTCGGAGAGTGCGGTCAGCCGCGGCTATATCGAGACCATGTTAGAACTCCCATGGAATAAGGCATCACATGATAACAAGGATCTGAAAAATGCAGAGCGCATTTTAAATGAAGATCATTATGGTCTTGAAAAAGTAAAAGAGCGTATGTTAGAGTTCCTTGCCGTCCGTAATCTGACAAAAAAAGGAGAGAGCCCAATTGTATGTTTAGTCGGGCCGCCTGGTACCGGTAAGACAAGTATTGCAAGGTCAGTGGCACGCGCACTTGATAAAAAATATGTGCGCATCAGTTTGGGCGGTGTGCGTGATGAGGCTGAGATCCGCGGACACAGAAAAACTTATGTTGGTGCGATGCCGGGACGTATCGTAAACGGACTGCGCAGTGCGGGCGTGAAAAATCCTCTGATGCTGCTTGATGAGATCGATAAGATGAGCAGTGATTATAAGGGGGATACCGCATCCGCTATGCTTGAGGTGCTTGATGCAGAGCAGAACTGTAAGTTCCGCGATCATTATATCGAAGTTCCGATCGATCTGTCTGAGGTGCTTTTTATCGCAACAGCGAACTCTGTACAGGATATCCCGCGTCCGCTGCTTGACCGTATGGAACTGATCGAGGTGAGCAGTTATACGGAAAATGAGAAGTTCCATATTGCAAAAGAGCATTTGCTGCCGAAAGTAAAAGAGAAAAACGGTTTAAAGCCGGAACAGTTAAAGATCAGTGACCGTGCGCTGCAAAAGATCATTTCCGGTTATACAAGGGAAGCAGGAGTGCGTAATTTAGAGCGCAGACTGTCTGAAATTGCAAGAAAAGCTGCAAGGGAAGTATATGAATCTGAAGCAAAATGCGTAAAAGTTACAGGTCAGAATGTGGAAAAATATCTTGGAAAAGAAAAATATACATTTGATATGAAAAACGAGACGGACGAGGTTGGAATCGTGCGCGGACTGGCTTGGACGAGCGTTGGCGGTGATACACTTGAGATCGAGGTCAATGTAATGCCGGGCAAAGGTGAGGTACAGCTTACCGGACAGCTTGGAGACGTCATGAAAGAGTCAGCGCAGGCGGGGTTAAGCTATATCCGTTCAGTAGGGGAAGAATATCACATCCCGAAAAAGTTTTTCCAGGAAAATGATATCCATATCCACATTCCGGAAGGCGCGGTGCCAAAAGATGGGCCGTCTGCAGGTATCACGATGGCAACGGCAATGCTTTCTGCGATCACACAGACTCCGGTCCGTGCGGATGTCGCAATGACAGGAGAGATCACACTGCGCGGCAGAGTGCTCCCGATTGGTGGCTTAAAAGAAAAGATCCTTGCAGCGAAGAATGCCGGAATCAAAACAATCTGCATTCCGAAGAAAAACGAGAAGGATGTGGAGGAGATTTCTGCAGAGATCAAAAAAGGACTTGAACTTGTATTTGTGGAAAAAATGCAGGATGTACTGGAAGTGGCGTTTGTGAAAAAACAAAAATAAGATTTTCTGCCGGCAAATGAAAAGAAAGTTTTAGAAATCATAGCAAGTGAATGAAGATAACAATGAGGAGAATAACATGGTAATAAAAAATGTAAATCTGGAAATTGTCTGCGGTGTGACCAGCAAAGTGCCGGATACCGCGTATGCGGAAGTGGCTTTTGCAGGAAAGTCAAACGTTGGAAAATCATCCCTGATCAATGCGCTGATGAACCGTAAAGCGTTAGCACGTACTTCTGCCCAGCCGGGAAAAACACAGACCATTAACTTTTACAATATCAACGATGCCATGTATCTTGTGGATCTACCGGGATATGGTTACGCAAAAGCATCCGAGGAAGTAAAGGCTAAATGGGGAAAAATGATTGAGAATTACCTGCACACGTCCAAACAGTTAAAAGCAGTATTTCTCCTGATCGATATCCGCCACGATCCCTCCGCAAACGACAGGATGATGTATGAGTGGATGGTATATCAGGGATTTGCACCGATCATCATTGCGACCAAACTCGATAAGATCAAACGAAGCCAGATCCAGAAAAATGTCAAAGCAATCCGCGAAGGCTTAAATGTGCAGCCGGGCACCACGATCATTCCGTTTTCCGCTGAGACGAAGCAGGGACGCGATGAGATCTGGGAGCTGATCGATTCATTCGTGCTGCCGCAGGAAGATGCATTACAGGATGAAAATGCAGCGCAGGAAGAAAAATAAAATGTTCGCGGAGTTATACATTTATTCATGCCAATAGAATGTTTGCAGAGCGTGCATTCTATTGTTCAGGATAAAAGAATGTACGCAAAGAGCATATTCTTTTATTTAAAAATATGTAAGAATATGGTATGCTGAAACTATAAATTTTACAAAAAGCAGAAAATCTTAACAGGAAGCAAACTCCTTTTACATTGCGCCTGAAAAAGGTTCATGCTAAAATAATCACTATGACGAAGAGTCAGTATCGGAGGATAGCCATGAAAAAGAAAAAAATCGTAATAGCACTTGGTCATGAAGCACTTGGTACCACATTACCGGAGCAGAAAGAGGCAACAAAACGCACTGCAAAAGCGGTTGCTGATTTTATCCGCGATGATTATCAGGTAGTCATTACACACAGTAACGGACCACAGGTTGGTATGATCCATACAGCAATGAATGAGTTCTGCAGATTATATCCGGAGTATACCGCTACGCCAATGTCTGTATGTTCTGCAATGAGTCAGGGATACATCGGTTACGATTTACAGAATGCTATCCGTGCTGAACTGCTCAATAAAGGAATTTATAAAACGGTTTCAACAGTTTTAACGCAGGTTGTCGTAGATCCGTATGATGAGGCTTTTTATAAGCCAAGCAAGGTGATCGGACGTGTGATGACAGAGGAAGAGGCTGAGGCAGAGGAGAAAAAAGGAAATCATGTCACTGCAGTAGAAGGCGGTTTCCGCCGTATTGTTGCAGCTCCGAAGCCAATGGACATCGTTGAGATCGATGCGATCCGTGCATTATCCGATGCAGATCAGGTTGTTGTTGCATGTGGCGGCGGCGGTATTCCGGTGCTTTCACAGGATAATAATTTAAAAGGTGCCAGCGCAGTGATCGAGAAAGACCTTGCAGCAGGAAAATTAGCAGAACTTTTAGATGCTGACATGTTAGTCATTTTAACAAGTGTGGATAACGTATGTCTGAATTATGGCACAGAGAATGAAAAAGCACTTTCCACCATGACGGTTGCAGAAGCAAAACGGTACATGGAAGAAGGCCAGTTCGGAGAAGATGATATGCTGCCTAAGATTCAGGCTGCCATCGATTTTATTGGAGATTCCGCAATCCGTTCCGTACTTATTACAAAGCTGAACAAAGACGGCACCTATGTGAGTGGTGGACCGGGTACGATGATCACAAAATAATAAGAAAGAATCGATTGCCGAAAATATATTTTTTTACGAGGAAAAAAGATGTTTAGAAAAACAAAAATTGTTTGTACTTTAGGACCTGCAACAGATAAAGAAGGTGTATTAAAACGCCTGATCGAAGAGGGAATGAATGTTGCCCGTTTTAATTTTTCTCATGGTGACCATGAGGAGCAGTTAGGACGTCTTCAGATGTTACAGAAGCTTCGTAAGGAATTAAAACGTCCAGTCGCAGCATTGCTTGACACCAAAGGACCGGAGATCCGTCTGAAAGATTTTACAGATGGAAAAGTTGAACTTAAGGATGGACAGACGTTTACTCTGACAACCGATGAGATTATGGGAGATGCGACACGCGTTTCCATTACCTATAAAAATCTGCCGGAGGATGTAAAGCCGGGAGACTGTATTCTGATCGATGATGGTCTGATCGGAATGGAAGTCAAAGAAATCAAAGTGACACCTGGTGCAAAAGCAGATAAAGATGGCAAAAAGCCAAAGGATATCATCTGCCAGGTATTAAATGGCGGTATGATCTCAAACAGAAAAGGTGTGAACGTTCCGAATGTAGAGCTGTCCATGCCATATATCAGTGAGAAAGATTACGGTGATATCGTATTTGCAGTAGAGCATGATTATGATTTTATTGCAGCATCTTTTGTCCGTACAGCAGATGATGTGCTTGCAATCCGTAAGATCCTTGCAGAAAAAGGCGGTGAAGATATCAATATCATTGCCAAGATTGAGAATATGCAGGGTGTACAGAATATTGATGATATTATCCGCGTTTCCGATGGTATCATGGTAGCCCGCGGTGATATGGGTGTTGAGATACCATTAGAGGATGTACCGGTCATTCAGAAAATGATCATCAAAAAAGTATACGATGCAGGTAAGAAAGTTATCACAGCAACGCAGATGCTTGATTCTATGATGAAACATCCGCGTCCGACCAGAGCAGAGGCAACTGACGTTGCAAATGCGATCTATGATGGAACCAGTGCGATCATGCTTTCCGGTGAGACGGCTGCAGGTATGTACCCGATCGAGGCTTTAAAGACCATGGTGCGTATTGCAGTCCGTACCGAGCAGGATATCAATTACTTACAGCGTTTCAAAATGCGTAAGACTATGAGCAACCCGGATGTGACCAATGCTATCTCCCATGCAACCTGTACGATGGCAGGAGACTTAAATGCAGCAGCGATCATCACGGTAACAAAATCCGGACGCACTGCCCGTATGGTTTCCAAATACCGCCCGAACTGTCCGATCATCGGAGGCTGTCTGACAGAGAAGATTTACCGCCAGCTTGCATTATCCTGGGGTGTGATCCCGCTTATGATCGAGGAAAAGACACAAGCAGAAGAACTGTTTGACTATGCAGTCGATGCAGCAGAAGCAGCAGGAATCATTTCCAAAGGAGATGTTGTTGTCTTAACCGCAGGAGTTCCTCTTGGTGTATCCGGTACGACCAACCTGATCAAGGTGCAGGTGGCAGGACATATCTTAGTGGAGGGACAAGGAATCGGAACACAGAAGATTTCTGCAAATCTCTGCGTTTGTCACAATGAAGAAGATCTTAAAAACTTTAAAGTCGGGGACATCATTGTTGCAAAAGATACCAGCAATGCAATGATGACACAGATGCGTGAGGCATCCGGACTGATCGTGGAAGCATCCGGCGAAAACTGCCATGCGGCGATTGCGGGATTAAGCCTTGATATTCCTGTCCTGATCGGTGCAAAACATGCGCTTGATGTCTTAAAATCCAGTGCATATGTAGAATTGGATTGTGAGAACGGACTTGTGACAGCAAATTAATTTGCAACAAATTTTGATAACTGGAAATAGAAGATTAAAATGAATGAGAAAAGGATATGAAAGGCTCTAGCGAAGGTCTGCATATCCTTTTTTCCATATACCGGTCCAGTATAGTATATACAGGATCAGGGCAGAGGTTCCGTTACTGATCACAACGGAGTACCAGATGGATGCTACTCCCAGATGGAATATATTTGCGCATATAAAGAGAGTCAGCAGACGGAATATCCATATCCTTGAAGCGTCTACAAGCATTGTTATGAATGTATGTCCACATCCCTGAAATAATCCCTGTGATACATTATAAAAAGCATTTGTCCAGCACCAGAAAGCAATAATGGACAGATAGTCGGCTGCAAGAGGAATGACTTTGGCATCGGATGAAAAAAATGATACCATAGCCTGGGAAACAGGGCGTCTTGATAATATGAATCCCAAAATAAGAAGGAATACGGCGCATATTCTAAGAGAATAATGAAATGCTTTATCCGCCCGTTTCCTGTTACCGGCGCCAATATTCTGTCCTACGATAGTGGATACGGCAGAGCCAATACCGCTTGCGGGCATTGTAATAAGGCTATTGATCTTATTGCCAATACCGTAGGCACTTGTTGCAATATAGCCATAAACATTTACATTTCTTGTCATGAGCAAAGTTCCTAATTGCATGGTACTTCCGCCAATAGCAGTTGGCAGACCGATTTTTATAATGGAACTTATCATTTTTTTATCAAATGCAAAATTCTTAAAAGAAATTCTTATCAACTGCCCTGGTTTTGTAAGTATGATAAAACCAATCAGGGCACATGGAATTTTTGCGGTAAGTGTTGCAAATGCCGCGCCTCCGATCCCCCAGTGAAATACGATGAGGAAAAGTGGATCTAATATGAGATTGATCACGATACCAAGCAGGTTTAGAAGCATAGGTTTTACAGTGTCGCCCTGTGCCTGTTTTACTGCCGTAAATAAATTGATCATAAATAAAAATGGAAGATCGAGAACAACAATTCTTAAATAGGTAAGACCATACACATACACATTTCCAACAGCGCCAAGCCAGGTAACCAGTGATGGAGATATCAGAAAACACAGTAGTGCACAGATAATCGAGAAACCAAGAGAAATGAGGCATATATGATTTGCCATTTTGGCTGCCTGCTCATCTTTTCTGGCACCAAGATATTGTGATATCAGAATAGCACCCGCGGTTGTGATACCATTTCCAAAGCTGGTAAGGATATTTTGGAATGGTGATACAAGCGTTATGGCAGATTGATTTTCAGTTCCGATCCTGCCTAACCAGAAGGTATCGGTAAGATTGTACATTGACTGTATAAAACTGTTGATCATAACCGGAACGGCAAGCATAAGAATTGCCTGTGACAGACTGCCGTTTAAAATCATATTTCTTTTATTTTCAGATATTGGTTTTGACATAGAACCTCCCTGGAGCTTTATAAAATAATAAAGCATGTTGACAAAATGTATTTATGTAGTTCATAATATGACAATAAAACAGTATATTCCATGAAAAAATAGAAAAAATAAAGAAAAATACAGAAAAAAAGCACGAAAATGGAGAAGTTTATGTTTCAGGATATGCCAAGAGATTTTGATATTAAAAAAATCAAAAAAAGTAATACGATAAGTAAAAGTAACTGTGAACCACATGTACATCCGTTTCATGAGATCTTTTATCTGTCAAACGGAGAATGTACCAGTTTTATCGATCATAATATATACAAGTTTGGAAAAGGGGATCTTGTAATCGTTCCGGGTGGATGCCTGCATAAGACCATATATACCGGAAAAGGACTTCATGAAAGGATTGTGATCAGTTTTCGAAATGAGGCTGTAGACTCAATCAGAGAACAGATCGGAGACGAACACCTTAAGAACTGCATGGTTCCGGGAGTAATAAATGTACCGGAAAAACGCAGGGATTATGTGATTTCCCTTCTGGATAAGCTGATATTTGAAAATGAAACGCCGGATGAATTGTCACCAGCGTTTATCAGGGCAGGACTTGTGGAACTCTTACTGTTTATCATAAGATGCAGGGAGTATGGGGAAACAGTGATAAAAGAGCTGGATGTAGACAACCGGAAGATTCAGGAGGTTGCAACCTATATATTTGAGCATTATACGGAAAATATCTTACTGGAAGATGTGGCGGAGAAATTTCATATGAGCAAGTCATTTTTGTCCAAAAGATTTAAAACAGCGACAGGTTTTGGTTTTAAGGAATATATCATTAACCTGCGTATACAAAATGCCAGCAGACTGTTATTGGAAACAGATAAATCAATCACGGATATAGCATTCGAATGTGGATTTAATGACAGTAATTATTTTGGGGATTCTTTCCGTAGGATAAAAGGTGTTTCGCCGCGTAAATACAGACAAAATGAAATATTTTAACGGTATAGGATAAAAAAGAAGCCTTCATTTATCAAAGGCTCCTTTTTTATAGGTAAAGACAGGTATGGGAGGTTAACCCATCGTTACTTCAACATTTACATCTTTTTTATCAGCGGAGAATGGAATGGTATTTCCTTCTACCGGCTGTCCATCCACGATCATGGAAACAACACCTTTTTCAACATGATCCGGATTCTTTACTGTGATATGGTAGCTGACACCTCTGAAATCACGTTTTGCAGTAAATCCATCTAACTTAGATGGGATACAAGGATCTACAGTCAGACCGTCATAATCCGGACGGATACCGAGGATAAACTGGGAAACATCAAGGAATGTCCATGCGGCGGTTCCTGTCAGCCAGCTGTTCTTTGCCTCACCGAAGTTCGGTGCATCTTTTCCGGCGATCATCTGTGAGTATACATACGGTTCTGTGCGGTGGATCTCACTGATGTCTTCAATATATGCAGGACAGGTTCTGGTATATACCTGCCATGCGCGGTTGCCTCTGCCGACTACGGTCTCTGCGATGGAGATCCATGGATTATTGTGGCAGAAGATACCGGCGTTCTCTTTATATCCTGGTGGATAAGAGGAAATCTCACCAAGTTCTACATGATATCTGTGATAAGGCGGCTGTAACAGCACAATACCGTATTTGGTGTCTAAGTATTTTTCAACGGATTCCATTGCTTTTAAGCAGTAGCCTTCTTCTAAGCCGATCTCTGCCATAACGCAGAATCCCTGCGGCTCGATAAAGATCTTGCCGTCCTCACATTCTTTTGAACCAATCTTATTTTTGTAATGGTCATAAGCACGCAGATACCATTCGCCATCCCAGCCGGCATCCATAACCGTTTTCTCCATCTCTGCGATTGCTTTCTCTGCGATTTCGGCTTCTTCTGTCATACCCTGATGACGGCAGATCGCTGCATAATCTTTTCCATAGCGGACAAACATACCTGCGATAAATACAGATTCTGCATTCGGGCCTTCAGAAGGACCAAATGTCTGGAATGATTCGCCAGGTTCTGTCGAGAAGCAGTTTAAGTTGAGACAGTCATTCCAGTCAGCACGTCCGATCAGAGGCAGATTGTGCGGCCCTAAGTGATCCATTGTATAATGGAAGGAACGGCGTAAATGCTCCATGAAGGTGGTTGCTTTGGAAGCATCGCTGTCATATGGCGTCATTTCGTCAAGAATTGTATAATCCCCGGTCTCTTTGATATAAGCGGCAGTTCCGGCGATCAGCCATAACGGATCATCGTTAAATCCGCTTCCGATGTCAGAGTTACCTTTTTTTGTGAGCGGCTGATACTGATGATAAGCACTTCCGTCTTCAAACTGGGTAGCAGCGATATCTAAGATACGCTCTCTTGCGCGGTCAGGGATCAGATGTACGAAACCAAGAAGATCCTGGCAGGAATCACGGAATCCCATGCCACGGCCGATGCCGGACTCAAAATAGGAAGCGGAACGGCTCATATTGAAGGTAACCATACACTGATACTGATGCCAGATGTTAACCATACGGTCTAATTTTTCTTCACTGGAAGAAACAGTAAAATGAGAAAGCAGTTCATTCCAGTAATCTTTTAATTTAGCAAGTGCTGCATCTGCTTTTTCTGCGGTATCGAAGCGTGAGAGAAGCTCATCAGATCGTTTGCGGTTGATGATGCCGTCCTCAGCACGGCCTACCCATTTTTCTTCTACCGGATTTTCGACATAGCCAAGTACAAAAACATAGGTTTTTGTCTCACCTGGAGCAAGAGAAACTTTAAGGTGATGGGAACCGATCGGAGCCCAGCCGCTTGCTACAGAATTTTTTGAAGTTCCATTTACGACAACTTCCGGAGCAGAATTTTCTCCATATGCACCCAAGAAAGAATCGCGGTCTGTATCAAATCCTGCGATCGGGGCATTGACAGCGTAAACAGCATAGTGATTTCTACGCTCTCTGTATTCTGTCTTATGGTAAAGAGCGGAACCATGGATCTCAACTTCACCGGTGGAGAAGTTACGCTGGAAGTTGGTCATATCATCCATTGCATTCCACAGACAGAACTCTACGTAAGAGAATACGGAAAAATTACGGGTTTCATTACACTCGTTCGTAAGGGAAAGTTTGCCGACCTCACAGGTCTCACCAACCGGGACAAAGGAGGTAAGTTCTGCAGTCAGTTTATTTTTACTTCCTTTAAATACGGAATAACCCATGCCGTGACGGCAGCTATAGGCATCCAGTTCCGTCTTTGACGGCATCCATCCTGGATTCCAGATCGTATCGCCATCTTTAATATAGTAGTAATGTCCGTTAGAATCGAGCGGTACATTATTATAACGATATCTGGTCAGGCGAAGCAGCTTTGCATCTTTGTAGAAACTGTAGCCGCCGCAGGTGTTTGAGATCAGGGAAAAGAAGTTCTCGGAACCAAGGTAGTTGATCCATGGCAGTGGTGTTTTTGGGGATGTGATGACATATTCTTTGTTGGCGTCATCGAAATAACCGAATTTCATAATAAAATCCTCCATATACATAAATATTGATAAGTAACGGTTTCGAAAACGATTAAGTTTTCATTTCTTAATAAAAAGTATATATTCAGAAAGAATAAAAATCAATATAAAACATTGAAAAACAGGCAAATATAGCAGATTAGACAAAAAAAACATACTTTTATGGATGAAAGCGACAATGGCTATTTTTTGATGAATAATTAAAGTATTTTACGAAAACGTATAAGAAGTAGATACAAAGTACTAAGATTACAGATAATTGGTCTAATATTTAATGTAAAAATACACAAAAACTAATGTAAAAAAGTGTAAAAAGCGACGAATCGCCAAAAACCAGTTGCAATTTGCTTATGAATGGCATATAGTAAAAGTACGAAAACGATTAAGCAATATTTCGGAAACAACATTTCGTTTTCGAAGAGAAGCTGGAGGTTTCCATGGTATCATTAAAAACGATTGCAGAGAAATGTGGAGTATCCACTGCCACTGTAAGCAAGGCTTTAAATGACCAGAGAGATATCAGCGAAGAGACAAAGAACCGTGTCAGAAAGACAGCAGAAGCACTTGGATATTTTCCTAATGCAGCGGCGAGAGCTCTAAAGACAAACCGTTCCTATAATATAGGAGTTCTTTTTGAAGAAGATGCGGGAAGCGGTTTGACACATGAGTATTTTTCGGGAGTACTGAATGGATTAAAAGTCCAGTCAGAGAAACAGGGATATGACATTACATTTATCAATACCTGTTTTGAAAATCGCAAGATGTCTTATTATGAACATTGCAGATACCGGAATTTTGAAGGAGTTGCAATTGTCTGTGCCGATTTCAATGACCCGGATGTCTTAGAACTGATGAACAGTGACCTGCCGGTTGTTACAATCGATTATGTACATCATAATTGTACGGCAGTCAGTTCCAATAATATTCAGGGCATTGAAGATCTTGTAAAATACATATACGGGCAGGGACATCGAAAAATTGCATATATTCATGGGCAGCAGGCTTCTTACGTTACGAAAGACCGGCTGGCAAGTTTTTACCGGACAGTTGATGAACTTGGTTTAAAGATTCCGGATGAATATATCCGGACAGCAGATTATCTGGAAACCAGGGAAGCAGCAAAGCAGACAAAGGAACTGCTCAATTTAGAAGATCCGCCAACCTGTATCATATATCCGGATGACACCTCTTTAATAGGAGGAAGGAATGTTATCATAGAGATGGGACTTCGGATTCCGAAGGATATTTCAATTGCAGGATATGACGGGACGAGGATGTCACAGTTATTACATCCACAGCTTACAACGATCAGACAGGACACAGAGCTGATCGGGAGCGAGGCAGCCAAGCGGCTGATAGGCACTATTGAGAAACCGAGAACAACTCTCGTAGAGAGAGTCGTTATAGAAGGAATCTTAGTTGCCGGTAAATCCGTTGGACGTATTTAAAAGTAGTTGCAGCTACATACGGACAGCATTTTTGCAGAAATGTATACGGAAGATAGGCATTTGATTCTGAACTATCTACTGAAAAGTAGCAAACAAACAATGGTCAAAAGACCACATATTAAGGAGGAGGGTTTTCCATGAAAAAGAAAATCGTTAGCACATTATTATGCACAGCAATGCTCGTAACCATGATGGCAGGATGCGGCGGCAGCAATGCAGCAAACACCAGCACAAACAGTGGCAGCAACGCAGCAGATACGAAGAGTGATGCAGCAGCAACCACAGATGAAGCCGCTCCGGCAACAGAAGCAGCAAGCGCTGATACAAGTTCAGATGCAAGTGCTTCTGATGAAGGAAAAGTACTTAACATCTACTGCTGGAATGAAGAGTTCAAGAGCCGTCTGACAGATCATTATCCAGGATATACAGAGGTGGATGCAACCACAGGTACGATCGGTGATGTAACTGTAAAATGGAACATTACACCAAATGATGACAATGCATATCAGAACAATCTGGATGCAACCTTATTAAAACAGGCAGATGCAGCAGCAG